>OGDS01000032.1_pt1 | contig 147882 bp, 130 predicted proteins | sample 1570351 | NCBI WGS metagenome assembly OGDS01 (sample SAMEA2581974, study PRJEB24529) | metagenome | biome: Human gut stool | place: China | collected 2011
TATTTACATCATTTTTCTTATTTACACCATCTAAGGACTTCATTGTCGGGAACAACAAAACATCCCTGATTGCCTGTGAATCTGTAAGCAACATTACCAGACGGTCGATACCATAACCGATACCTCCCGTTGGCGGCATACCAATCTCCAAAGCGTTCAGGAAATCTTCATCTGTATGCTCTGCCTCGTCATCACCTGCAGCGGCATTTGCATCCTGTGCGGCGAAACGCTCTCGCTGATCGATTGGATCGTTCAGCTCGGAATATGCATTGCACATCTCCCATGTATTGATGAAGAGCTCGAAACGCTCTACCTTGCTTGGGTCTGAAGGCTTCTTCTTCGTAAGTGGAGAAATCTCGATTGGATGATCCATAATAAATGTTGGCTGGATCAGCTTCTCCTCACAGAACTCCTCGAAGAACAGGTTGATAATATCACCCTTCTTATGACGATCCTCGTATGCGATATGATGCTCGTCTGCAAGCTTCTTCGCCTCTGCATCATCGGCTACCTGATCAAAATCAATGCCTGTATATTTCTTGATTGCGTCATTCATCGTCAGACGCTCAAATGGCTTACCAAAGTCGATCTCAATTCCGTTGTAAGAGATCTTTGTGCTGCCACATACCTTCTCTGCGAGATAACGGAACATAGACTCTGTCAGTTCCATCATGCCCTCGTAATCGGTATATGCCTGATACAACTCCATCAATGTAAACTCCGGATTGTGACGGGTATCCACACCCTCATTACGGAATACACGACCGATTTCGAACACTCTTTCCAGACCACCAACGATCAGTCTCTTCAGATATAATTCCAGTGAGATACGAAGCTTTACATCTTCATTTAATGCATTGTAATGTGTCTCAAATGGTCTCGCAGCGGCACCACCTGCATTTGATACGAGCATTGGTGTCTCAACTTCCATGAAATCACGGTCTGCAAGGAAATTACGAATCTCCTTCAAAATCTGGGAACGCTTGATGAAGACTGCTTTGCTTTCCTGGTTCATGATCAGATCTACGTATCTCTGGCGATAACGCATATCCGTATCGGTCAGTCCGTGGAACTTCTCCGGAAGAATCTGCAAAGACTTCGACAGAAGTGTCATCTCCTCGGCATGGATGGAAATCTCACCCGTCTTTGTACGGAATGCATATCCCTTCACACCATAGATATCTCCAATGTCAGACTTCTTGAAATCTGCATAGCTTTCTTCGCCGATCTGGTCTCTTGCAACATAGACCTGAATATTTCCCTTCAAATCCTGAATGTTACAGAAAGATGCCTTACCCATGACACGCTTGAACATCATACGTCCGGCAATACTTACATGAATCGGAGAGCCATCCATGATTGCTCTTCTCTCATTGTAGTCGTTCGTCAGAGCTTCCTTCTTCTGCTCATCATCCAGTCCCTCTACATCCGGTGCCGGTCTGCCTGCCAGAAGCTCTGCTTCGTGTGCGATGTAAGTTTCCTTTACATCTTCACTATGATTTGTCACATCATATTTTGTAATCTCAAACGGATCTTTTCCCGCTGCCTGCAGTTCTGCGAGCTTATCGCGACGCACCTGCAACAGCTTGTTTGTATCCTGCTGCTTATTCTCTGCCACTTTTATTTCTCTCTTTCTTATCGAATATCCAAAATGCGGAAGTCAAAATTTCCGTCTGGTGCTTCCACTGTAACTGTCTCGCCTACACGTTTCTTCAAAATAGCCATGCCAAGTGGAGATTCATTGGAAAGCTTTCCTTCCAGAATATTGGACTCAGTAGAACCAACGATCTTGAATGTATTTACCTCATCCATATCGATATCCAGAATAGATACCTCAGAACCAAAGTTTACAACACCCTGCTCTACTTCTTCTTCGTCAGCAACCTCTGCATACTTCAGGATCTTCTCGATTTCTTCGATGCGAGCCTCGATATCTCTCTGCTCGTCCTTTGCAGCATCGTACTCGGCGTTCTCTGACAAGTCTCCTTGCTCTCTTGCTTCTTTGATCTTCTGTGCAATTTCCTGACGTCTATTTACCTTTAAGTCCTGTAACTCGTCCTCTAACTTACGAAGACCTTCTCTAGTCAACAGATTTTTCTTCTCAGCCATCTCTATTTTCCTTTCTTTCACGACATACTTGCCCAGACTTCTTCCGAGCATACATGCTTGAATTATATCGGATATTACGTCATATGTCAAATAAGATTTCTATTGGATTTTACAATATTATTCGGCACACATTACAAAAATCCGCAAAGCCATTTCTGACCTTGCGGATTCACATTTTTCTTTCTACTATTATTTCGCTTTACAACATCCGATTAGTGATGAAACAGACGGATTCCTGTAAATGCCATAACCATATCGTACTTGTCTGCACACTCGATGACAAGATCATCACGTACAGAACCACCCGGCTGTGCGATATACTTCACACCACTCTTCTTTGCACGCTCTACGTTATCAGAGAATGGGAAGAATGCATCGGAGCCAAGGGTTACGTCGGTATTTCCATCGAGCCATGCACGCTTCTCCTCGCGTGTAAATACCGGTGGCTTTACCTTGAAACGCTTCTGCCATTCGCCCTCGCGAAGTACATCCTCATACTCATCACCGATGTAGACATCGATTGCATTATCACGGTCTGCACGTCCAAGGGAATCTACAAACTGCAGATTCAGAACCTGTGGTGCCTGACGGAGATACCAGTTATCTGCCTTCTGTCCGGCAAGTCTTGTACAATGTACACGGGACTGCTGTCCGGCACCGATACCGATTGCCTGTCCGTTCTTCACATAGCATACAGAGTTTGACTGTGTATATTTCAGAGTGATCAAAGCAATCTTCATATCGTTCTTTGCAGATTCTGGAAGATCTTTGTTCTTTGTCACAATGTTTGAAAGCAGTTCATCGTTGATTGGAAGCTCATTTCTTCCCTGCTCAAATGTGATGCCATATACCTGCTTGTGCTCGATTGGAGCTGGTACATACGAAGGATCAATCTGAATAATATTGTAATTGCCCTTTTTCTTCTGCATCAGAAGCTCAATTGCCTCATCTGTGTAGCCCGGCGCAATCACACCATCGGATACCTCACGCTTGATCAGTCTTGCTGTATCCTTATCACACACATCAGAAAGTGCAATGAAATCACCGAACGAAGACATACGATCGGCACCTCTGGCTCTCGCGTAGGCACATGCCAGTGGAGAAAGCTCACCGAGATCGTCTACCCAGTAGATCTTTGCCAATGTATCATCAAGCGGAAGTCCCACAGCCGCACCTGCCGGAGATACATGCTTGAAGGAAGTTGCTGCAGGAAGTCCAGTTGCTTCTTTCAGCTCCTTTACAAGCTGCCAGCCATTAAATGCATCCAAAAAATTGATATAACCCGGCTTGCCATTGATCACCTTGACTGGAAGCTCGCTTCCATCCTCCATGTAGATACGAGATGGTTTCTGATTCGGGTTACATCCATACTTAAGCATAATTTCGTTTGCCATGATTTTTCATCCTCCGCTTTCTTAGATTCTGTCGTATTTATTGATAATCTTTGATGTTGCCTTACCTGTCTCGATATCGATATAGCGAACAAACAAAGATACCTTGTTATCCTCATTCAAAGAGTTCCACAGCATATCGGTAAATGCATCCATATCATCCGGGATTGCAACCAGCTTCGGCTCACCCTCAAAGCTTGGAAGTGGATTGCCATCACCCATATAGGTGTGAATGAAATGTCCGGTTCCCGGAAGTGGATTTGTATAAGAGAATGTAAATCTCTCACAGCAATCCGGATTTCCGTCTGCGGATTTTAAGATGGACATTGCATAATTATACGAACCATTTTCCACATGCATGATGCCGGAAATACGTGGTGTATAATTTGGTGCATCATCCTCATATTCTCGCGTGCGTAAAGACTGCTCAAATGTCTGCTGCTTGTCCATCAACTCGTAAATCGTATCGGTCTGATCTCCATTTGTCACGATTGTCTTGTTGCCTAATACACGCACCGGTGCATAGATGATCAGATGTGGGTCTGTCAGCTTGGAAGGATCTGCTGCCTCTGTTCTTATGCCATCCTCTGTCTCTGTAAATACACGGTTCCGTGAATTTACGCTGCGTCCCATAATGAAATATGCAGTTACCGCCTTCTTGCCATCCTGTGACTTTCCGATTACGATACCTCTGCCCGGGTACGCATTGCCCTTCAATTCTTCTTCCAATGAAATCATCTTCACGCTCTTCGCTCCTCCTCTTTTCTGTGTCTATGTTAATCTGCGCCGTTGGTAACATCCCCGCTTCCATCTAAGGAAATCGGGTTACCAAGTACAGTCGGCTCCGGTTTGATAAACGTCATAACAAAGTCCTTGCTGATTGCCAGATACTCGCGGATATTCCGGATGGTCTGTCCACCGTAGTTAATCGGTGCTGCCGCCACTCCATATGCATCCATACCGAGATTCTTGGCATTGTAGACCGCACGTGTCAAATGATATTTCTGCGTGACGATCACAACTTTTTCCGCGCCAAAGATTGCTCTGGCACGGTACATACTCTCATAAGTAGAAAATCCCGCATGATCGAGAAAAATATCCTCCGACGGAACGCCCTGCTTAATCGCATAGTTCTTCATGACACTGACTTCGTTATAATATTCGCTGCCGTGGTCACCACTCATCAGTATCTTCGGTGCACAGCCTGCCTTGTAAAGTGCAATCCCCTCATCCAATCGATCCCGCAGCATCGGACTCGGTGTATCTCCATTCTTTACAGATGCCCCAAGAATGATAATACAATCCACATCCGAAAGTGCAGTTGCGTCCTCCTCTTTCAGCAGACGGGGATTCACATCATGTTTAACATAGATATAGATTCCTGTCAACCCAAGAAGGATCAGCAGCGCACACGCAATCAGGAACACAAATATATTCCTGATTGCCCGCACAAATCCGCCTTTTTTCTTATCTGCTTTTTTCTTACTCATATCTTTTTGCCATTATTTCGTTGTCTTCTTTTCTACTGACTTATTTTCTGTGGAAGTCTTTGCCACAGCCGCTTTCTTTGCAGTCGGCTTCTTTGCTGCTGTTGACTTCTTCGCCGTTGTCGCCTTCTTCGGCTCCGGCTTTTTCTCAATTGCTGCTGTCGCAGGTGCATCCACAACAGCCTGTTTCTTGTCTACATAATCGTATCTGAATACCATCATCGAAAGCGGTGCGATATCAATACTGATCGCGTATGGCATACGATCACATTTCTCTTCAAATGCCTTCACTGTGCCGTTCTTTGTGCCGGAACCGCCGTAGATCTTCGCATCCGAATTGATGATCTCCTCATACTCGGTCAGGCAAGGCACTCCAATCCAGTAATCCTTTCGCTCTACCGGAACAAAGTTGCACACAAACAGCAACTGATCCTTCACCGTCTTTCCCCGACGCACAAATGCAATAATACTTGTATTCGCATCATCCACCTTTGTCCACTCGAATCCCATCTGATTGTTGTCATTGTAGTAGCATGCGTCATAGGTTGTATACATATGGTTCAGATCTGCCACCCATTTCTGCATCTTCTTGTGCAGAGGCTGATCTAATAAGAACCAGTCAAGACTTCTTGCCTCACTCCACTCTCGAAGCTGTCCGAACTCCTGTCCCATGAACAAAAGCTTCTTGCCCGGATGTCCATACATAAATCCATAAGCCGTACGCAGGTTTGCGAACTTATCCTTCTCGACGCCCGGCATCTTATTGAGCATGGAGCACTTGAGATGTACCACCTCATCGTGTGAAATCACAAGCACATAATTCTCTGCATATGTATATGACAGGCTGAATGTCAGTCGGTTGTGATTAAATGAACGGAAATACGGATCCATCTTCATATACTCCAAGAAGTCATTCATCCATCCCATATTCCACTTGTACAGGAATCCAAGTCCCTTCATGCTCGCCGGTGCTGTAACACCTGCCCATGCTGTAGACTCTTCTGCGATCAGGAACGCGCCAGGATTGCGCTCTTCCATAACCGTATTGATCTTGCGGAGCAAATCGATCGCATCATAGTTTTCATTTCCACCATCTTTGTTCGGCAGCCACTGTCCATCCTGTTTTCCATAATCCAGATACAGCATAGAGGCAACCGCGTCCACACGCAATGCATCTACGTGGAACTTCTCCACCCAGAACAATGCATTGGCTGTTAAGAAATTTGATACTTCATTTCTTCCAAAATCAAAGATATAGGTTCCCCAGTCCGGATGTTCGCCGCGTCTTGAATCCGGATGCTCATAAAGCGGCATGCCATCAAATCTTCCAAGTCCGTGCGCATCTCTCGGGAAATGTGCCGGCACCCAGTCCAAGATCACACCGATGCCGTTTTCATGCATGTGATCTACAAAATACATGAAATCCTCCGGCGAGCCATAACGGCTGGTCGGTGCATAATAATTCGTTACCTGATAACCCCATGATCCATCAAATGGATACTCTGCAATACCCATCAGCTCGACATGGGTGTATCCCATCTTCTTTACATAATCGCAGAGCATCTTTGCAAGCTCACGGTAGGTATAGAATCCAAAATCTGAATCCTCAATTTTCTTCTTCCACGAACCGAGGTGGCACTCATAAATTGCCATCGGCTTTTTCAGCTCGGTCTCACGCGTCTGCTGCTTCCGGTTCTCGATCCAGTCCGTATCCTTCCACTTATATCCGGTCAGATCCGCAACGACATTCGCATTGTCCGGTCTTACCTGACACTGGTTTCCATATGGATCTGCCTTGTATAAGATTTCACCGTCTCTTGTCAGAATCTGATATTTGTAGACAGCCCCCGGAGCTACATCCGGGATAAACAGCTCATAGATACCGGAGGTCTGCATCATCTGCATCGGGTTGAGTGCGCCATCCCACATGTTAAAATCACCTACGACACTGACACGTCTCGCATGCGGTGCCCATACTGCGAAGTATGTTCCCTTCACACCATCGATCGTCATCGGATGCGCACCAAACTTTTCGTAGACATCATAGTGCTTGCCCTCTGCAAAAAGATATGTGTCAAACTCTGTGATCTGTGAGTCAAACGCGTATGCATCGGCAGTCACAACCGTTGTACCATCCTGATAGGTTGTCTCGATGCGGTATTTTGTTCCCTTATATTTCTTCTTTGCACTGTAAAATCCATAGAAGCCCTCTGCCAGACATTCCATCTCCTCACGGTTTTTGCCTGTCGGAGATACGACGCAGACTTTCTCTGCATATGGACGATATACGGTGATCACCTGTCCATCGCCATAAACATGGTTTCCGAGCAGATGCTTCGGTGCATTGATAACCCCATTTTTCAATTCATCGTACAAAATCCAGTTTACCCAATCTTCCAGTCGTTTGTTCATATTTTGTAACCCTCCTTAAAAATATCCTTCTCTAAATCTAAAACCGGTGTGGCCGCCCCGCCAGACGGACACACACACGAATCATCACAAACACAAAAATCTCCGCTGCAACTATGCCAAGATATAGCAACGCCAGATTCCTTGCAAAGGTTTCCGGCAGAATCTTACACAGCACATCTCCGGAAGAAAAATAGCCATAATCGCCACGGAATATCATATTCCGAAGTCCTGCATAGACCTCTCTTTTTGATGTCACGATCCGCAGCATCAAAAGCGCCACCAGACACGCGCCGCCTGCACTTCCATAGAAACATGGCATCGTCTCCCGCCTGCGCCAAAGCCTGCGAAAACTGTATATCATCCCAGCCAGCGATGCAATGGATAAAATCCATGCGAACCGGTAATACCCTTTCAATCGGTTCAGCTGATGCACATTTTCGTCCGATAATTCATATCCTGCAATCCTGTATTTTCCTGTAAAAAAGCGACAATACGAATCTGCAATCTGTCCGTAATAAAGCTCTGCCTCTGCCTTGCTGATCTCCACGGTCACACCGTTACGGTAATCCGTCGAAGACAGCCGGTACACACTCCGGTTGAATGCCAGCAGGCACACAGCAAAGCTCAAAATAAACACCGCAATGCAGACACTCGCCAGCCATTGAAACTTTCTATATTCTTCTCTTTTCATAATAATTGATTACTATCTTTTTCCTGTAAAATCTTAAAAACCTATAAGCTTATTTATTTTACCATTTCCGCCCTGCAAAGTAAAGAAACCATTTTATAAATGCGTCCAATATCGCTGGAATTCTGCGTCATTTTTGCCTTGCGTCATATGCTGTTTTCCTCTATAATAATAGTAGTTTTTTTATACAGCATGAGGTGGTGGGGCGATAATGGCATCAAGCAATTTTGTAAATGGAAATGACGTGGCTACATTTGTCTTGGAGACAGATGCACCATACAATATTTTAGACTTTGACCAGGGGCTTTGTACAATGACCGGATACTCTCCGCGTGAATTGTCCAAGAAGATCTGTACCCTGGATAATCTGTTATATGTGGAGGATTTCACAGAAGTGATCGCCTCCATGAACTATCAGTTAAGTATCTCGAATCTGATCAGTATCCAGCATCGGATCGTGACGAAGAGCGGTACGGTGCTTACGGTTCTTTGCAATGGACAGGCATTTTCTTTGAACGATGGTCGTGACGTATTACAGTGCGTTTTTACCGATATCACGAATCTGGAAAATGCAGCGAACGAGACCGTCCGTGCCAAGACCGATCTGGAGATTTTCGCAAATACCGTTCCGAGCGGCGTGAGCAAGCATCTGCTCGACAACAATCTCTCTCTTTTATGGGCAAATAATTTCTTTTATGATATGTGCGGCTACTCCGAACATGATTACAAGGAGAAGTTCGGCAAGAGCACACTGCAGCTCGTATTGAGTGAGGATCTGGCGCTTGTGATCGACGCGCTTGCTGACCTGACAGAAAACGAGGAGAATTCCAAGATCATGAACTTCCGTATCCAGTGTGCGGATGGCAATATCAAATGGGTCAATGCAGTCATCGCCCGCTCCGGTTCCGAGGAACAGGGCTTCCCGGTTGTAAACCTCGTTATGTCAGATATTACAAGTCTGAAGATTGCAGAGACAAAGGCAATGCTCGAAGAGCAGAAATATCTGATCATCTCTGATATCTCTGAGGAACTTCCTTACGAATATGATATTGCAACCGATACGATCACCTTTGCCGAAAAGTTCAACCATATCTTTGAAGGTGAATCTGTGATTGAGAACCCGACCGAAAATATGCTCAAGATGGGACTCGTCTCTTACGATACACAGTCCGCGATCGAGGAGCTGTTTTATCTGGCAAAAGCCGGCACAGAATATCATTCGACAGAGTTCAAATTAAATACGAAAAATGGTGGTTTCCAGTGGTACTTCTCCACATTCTCCACCATCTACGACGAGGAGGGAACGCCGCTTCGTGTCGTTGGTCTGCTCCGGAACATCCACGCCCAGAAGGTGGAACAGCAAAAGCTGCTGATCCGTGCAGAGACTGATCAGATGACCGGACTTTACAACAAGGCGACAACCGAGAGCAAAATTCAGGCATCCCTGCGTGAACTAAACGGAAACAGCTATCAGGTTCTGATGTTGGTCGATATTGATGATTTCAAGAAGATCAATGATACATTTGGACATTTGAAGGGTGACGAAGTCATCGTCGACATCGCAAAGGCGCTGCAGGAATTCAAAGGCGATTACGGCATTGCCGGGCGTCTCGGCGGCGACGAATTCTGCGTATTTTTATCCAATGTGTTAGATACCCAGCTTGCAAGCGAAAAAGCCGTTATGATCGCCGATCGTCTGCGTGAGCTGTACCAGCACGATTGCAAGGTCACACTCAGTATCGGTATCGCCGCAACGAACCAGCAGATTCCATATAACGTCCTGCTGGAAAATGCAGATACTGCCCTGTATCAGGCGAAGTTAAACGGCAAGAACGGCTACTTCTTCTATGCCGATGATATGGAACGTGGGAAGTACGAAAATGATCGTTCCGAGCCGACAGTAAAAGAAACAGGAACCTCTGCTCTTTTAGATTCCCTGCTTTCTACACTGTTTGCCAGCACCAACACCTACACTGCGATCGAACAGGCAATGGCAATCGTAGGCGAGCACTACGCCATCGACAAGATCAGCATCTGGGAATACAGCTACAACAAGAGCTTCGTTGACTGTACGCATCAATGGTGCAAAAAGGGAATCAACAACGATATGACGCTCCGCCAGCATACGCCTGCTGCGATTCTGGAGGAATTATCTGCGATGGGAACGGACGGCATTACCTATTCCTCCGATACATCTTTGATCAAGACAAACACCGCAAGCATGAACCCGTATGCGGAAGGCATCCGCAAGCTCATGCAGTGCGATATCAATACAAACGGCAAACGGATTGGCTTTATCAGCTTCTATTCCATGGACAAAGACGTCACATGGAACGCGCAGACATTGACCGCATTTAAGCAGATCTTCCGCCTGTTCGGAGAAGCGATCAAGACAAAACAGGCAAACCGTGCGATGTCATTGCTGCGTGATGACACGATCAAGGCGTTTGATCTCGTACAGAATCCGATGGTCGTTGTCGACAAGGACTCCTACGACGTCATGTATTTCAACGAATGTGCGCGGGAATATTTTCCAAAACTTGCTTTAAACAGCAAATGCTACGCCTGCCTGCAGCAGGAAAGCGGGCCTTGCCGTGATTGTCCGGTACATAAGATCTCTGACAGTAATCCAACTGTTGGCTGCATCAAGCACAATCGCACGCTTGACGAGCCGCTGGATGTCCATATGACAACGATCAACTGGAGTTCCGGCAGCCATACATTTTTGGTTTCAACCTCCGCACACAAGGAGACAAAAGCAGAACAGCTCCGCAAGGAACTCGAGCAGAACATCAACATCGAAAAACGCATTGCCGAGGCTTCTTACCGCGATATTGTAACCGGATATGGAAACTTCGAGAAGTTCAAGGTCGATGCACAGGCAATCTTAAACGACAACCCGGACACCGATTATGTTATGTTCTACTTTAACATCAAGAACTTCAAATACATCAACGAAACCTATGGTCATAATGTGGGCGATCAGACGCTCAAGGCAGTCGCAGATGTATTGAACAAATATATGCAGGAAGGTGAGACATTTGCCCGTGTCATCAGCGATACTTACATCATGCTGATTCACTACAAGGCAGAAGATCAGTTTATGTCCATCTTCAACAACATCAAGGCAGAGGTGCATGATGCATGCCTTGCCATTCAGGATCGGTTCGTCGTAGACTTCACGACCGGAATTCTTATCATCGACGAAACAATGCACAGCTACAGCATCAACCGCTTAGTCGACCGCGCAATGATGGCTGGCAAGTCCATCGATGCTTCAACCGGCGTATCGTATGCATTCTATGATGACGAATACCACAAGAAGGTATTGAACGATGCACAGCTTGAGAACAGCATCCACGGTGCCCTTGAGAACAACGAATTCTGTGCATATGTACAGCCAAAGTACGATATTGCATCGAAGAGCCTGATCGGTGGAGAACTTCTGGTGCGCTGGTTATCTCCTTCCAAGGGATTTTTGGAACCGGCAGCCTTTATCCCATCCTTCGAGAAGAACGGTTTCATCTATCAGATCGACTGTTTCATGCTCGAGCAGGCTTGTAAGTCCATCCGCCGGTATCTCGATTCCGACATCTACGTCATTCCGTTCTCCGTGAACCTGTCACGGGTAACGCTGGCGCATCCGGACTTCCTGTCAAAAGTACAGGAGATCGTCGAGAAGTACTACATTCCACATCATTATCTGGAATTCGAAATCACCGAGAGTATTTTCTCTGAGAATTACTCACAGATGATCGATGTGTTGAACAAGCTGAAATCGATGGATTTCATCATCAACATGGACGATTTTGGAACTGGCTACTCTTCCCTTACACTGCTCAAGGATCTGCCGATCGATGTCATCAAGCTTGACCATGATTTCTTGTCCCGGTCAACGACAAACGACAAAAATGCAATCAGCATCCTGCGCAGTATCATCGAGATGGCACACACCCTCGATATCCGCGTTGTCAGCGAAGGCATCGAGACTGTCGAACAGCTGGAAATGCTCAGTTCCATCAACTGTGAAATCGGTCAGGGCTTCCTGTTTGCAAAACCTATGCCAATCGCAGATTACGATAAGATGATCCAGGACTATTCTGCAAGCTAAAATTTAGGTTTTTACGGGTTTTTTCATCAAAAAGTATTGACAGAAAAATGGCTTTTTGCTATTCTATGGTTTGTGTGTGAACACAATTAGAAATTTTCACTGGTCCAATCTGTCTAGTGGTGTGGACGGATTGTTCGTGTCTTGACCAAAGTGATAATTATATAAACTTAAACTATTATAATATTTTATGGAGGTGTCAGGTTTGGCTAATATCAAATCCGCAAAGAAGAGAATTCTTGTTATCGAGACAAAGACTTTAAGAAACAAAATGATCAAGTCTAAGATTAAGACTTTAGTTAAGAAGGTTGAGGCTGCTATCGAGGCAAACGATAAGGCTGCTGCAGAAGCTGCACTTCAGGTTGCTACATCCGAGATCAGCAAGGCTGCTTCAAAGGGAATCTACCACAAGAACAACGCTTCAAGAAAGATTTCCCGTTTAACACTTGCTGTTAACAAGCTTGCTTAATTATTTTATTGATAAATATATTTTAACCCAAAGAAAAAGACGCTTTCCGCGTCTTTTTCTTTTTCGTGTGTTTTCTTTTTTACTTTCCTGTCTGCAATGTATGTTTCTTCAGATAGCTGTGCAACACCCATTTTTCCGGGATTCGTTTTAACACAATCTGAATCTCCTCGTGCTTTGCAATCGGCTGTACTAAGATGCTGTAAAGTTGCGCATTGTTTGCACCCCAGATATCAGTAAAGATCTGGTCTCCGACAAACAACGTATTCGTCCGGTCAGTACCAAGCTTCTGCATTGCCTGCACATATCCTCTGGCTGACGGTTTTCCTGCCTTATATACATAAGTTGCTCCAACCTGTTCATTGAAGGATTTTACACGTTCCTCATCGTTATTTGACACGAAGCAGACACCATATCCCATATCCTTTAATTTCTGTATCAATGCCTTTGCACGCGCATTGGCAGGTGCATCATGTTCCACCAGTGTATTGTCAACATCGAACAGCACCGCGCGGTATCCTTTGTCATAGAATGCCTGAAAATCAATATGATAGGTGCTGTCGTAATATTCGTTTGGAAAAAATCTCTGAAACATATCGTGTTCTCCTAAGTCTTTATTCGTCTGTTTTCTAATACCGGTTAGACAGTTTATTCCGCATGAAAAAATTCATACACATTCTTCGCAATGGGCTCTGGAATTCCCGGCACTTCTGCAAGCTCGCTGATTGTCGCTTCCCTGATCTTCCGTATCTCACCGAAATATTTGAGCAGCTGCTTCCGCCGATTCTCACCTACCCCCGGTATCTCATCGAGCACGGAATGTACCTGATTTTTGCTGCGGAGCTGCCGGTGATATTCTATCGCGAAGCGGTGCGCTTCATCCTGCAGTGCCGTCACCATCAACATCGCTTCACTGCCCTTCGGGAACTTCACTTCCACATTATTATAATACAAGCCTCTTGTTCTGTGGTTATCATCTTTTACCATACCACACACTGGAATGTCAAGCCCCAGGCTATCTAATACCATCAATGCAACGTTTACCTGTCCTTTACCACCATCCATCATAATGACATCTGGCAAAACATCCATCTTCTCATCTGTGAATCGTCTCGACAGCACTTCCTTCATAGATGCATAATCATCCGGACCCGTTACCGTCCGCAGCCGGAATTTACGATACGCATTCTTCTTCGGCTTTCCCTGTTCAAACACAACCATCGACGCCACTGACAATACGCCAGAGATATTGGAGATATCAAACGCCTCCATCCGGTTCGCCGACGGAATTCCAAGAAGCTCCGCAATCTCATTTGCCGCTCCGATTGTCCGCTTCTCCTGCCGCTTCACACGTTCCATATCCTGCGCTAGTACCAATCTCGCATTTTCTGCCGCCAGATCCAAGATCTTTTTCTTGTCTCCCTTCTGCGGCACAACAATCTGCACCTTCGATTCGCGCCGTTCACTCAAATACGCCTCTAAGATTTGCTGTTCCTCCGGCACTTCCGGAACCAGAATCTCTCTCGGCAGATACGGTGTCCCCGAATAAAACTGCTTGATAAATGCCGCCAGCACCTCTGACAACCGTTCCTTGCTGTTGCCATTCATATGATGATTTTCCCGTCCAAGCAGTTTACCATCCCGCACGAAGAATACGGTCACGACAATATCCTTGTCGTTCGATGCACACGCGATAACATCCCGGTCTTCACCAGACGCCTTATTCATCTGCTGCTTATCCTCGATATGCCGGATACTCTCGATCAGATCCCGCGTCTCAGCCGCTTTCTCAAACTCCATTTCTTCCGCCTGCGCCCGCATCTGCTCCTGAAGTTCCGTCAATATCTCCTTGTAATTTCCATTCAGGAACGACAACGCCGCCTGCACCTGTCTGCCGTAATCCTCCTGACTGATCTTCCCATTGCACGGTGCCTTACACTGCCCGATCTGGTAATACAGGCATGGGCGATCCTTGCCGATATCCTGCGGCAGTCTGCGGTTGCATGTACGCAGATGATAGAGCTTATTGATCAATTCCAGGATATCCTTGACTGCCCGTGCATTGGTGTATGGTCCGAAATATTTGGAATGATCCCGCTTCATAGAATGGCTGTACAAAAACCGTGGGAAAGCTTCCTCCACCGTCACGCGGATATACGGATAACCTTTGTCATCCGTCATCATCGTGTTATACTTCGGGCGGTACTCTTTGATCAGATTGCATTCCAGCACAAGTGCTTCCATCTCAGAGCTTGTCACAATATATTCAAAATACGCGATCTGCGACACCATTTTGGCAATCTTTGCAGATCCTCCGTGTCCATGTCCGGTCTGAAAATACTGCCGCACCCGGCTGTGCAGACTCACTGCCTTTCCCACATAGAGGATATCATCATTCTTGCTGTGCATGATATAGACTCCCGGACTTTTCGGAAGCTTTTTCAGTTCCTCCTCCACGTCGAATATATACTGACTTTCCTCCGCGTTGTGGCTGGCACGATAAATATTCACATTGATTCGTTGTCTCTTCTCTGCCATGTTTCGATTGACTCCTGTTCTGTGCAGGTATTCAGAATAAAATTAGGAGGTATCCGTAAGATACCTCCCACTTTATAATAAAGGTTTTTTTGTGGTCTGATTATAAAAGATCTGCACGAAGCTTCTTGATCACCGTCAATGTCTTGTTACGAAGCTCTTCTGCTTCATATAACTGCAGCATAGAGTTCTTATCCAGCTTCGCATCTACAACGGAATTCAACCAGTCATTTACATACGCCTGTACATACTTTACATTTGCATCGGACTTGTCCTTCAATGTCACGATGATGTTGTTCAGGTTCTCGATCACGGTTGGCTGAAGTGTTGTATTATTGTTCTGTGTCTGTGCACCCTCATCAGATAACTCGATAACCTTACCAGTCTTTGTGATGATAACCTTCTTGTTCGGAGAGGATTCTGAACGAGAAGAGCTTCCACCCTTTCTGTCAAGGAGCTTTTCTACTACCTTGATCAGGCATACAACACTGTATGTAGCTTCCTCTGGTGTCTGCTGATCATTTCCCTTGTCCTCATACTGGTTCCACAGCCACTCAGACTTCAGGAGCATCTCCTCTATCTTTGTGTCAGACAACAGCTTCTGCAGATCTGGATCCATCGCAGGTCCAGAATTCTTACCGAAGAACTTACCGCCAGACTGTGGTGCCTCTGCCTTCTTGTACTTTGCAGGAACTACAATCTCTGCGTAGGTCTTAATCAACTGCTTTTCAGCTACCTTTGGATCATAGTTATTATTAATAATATTGATTCTACCACTGTTCAAACCGTTGCAGATCATATCCTCTGCTGTCATAAATACGAGTGCCTTCTGGCGATCATCAATCATCTGCTTGATCTCGTAGTTTGTCTTAGACTTCTCAAGGATAGAATTCTTACGAACCTTAAACGCCTTAATCTTCTCCTTTACACTGAAGAACAGCTTGAGCAGAGAAGGATTCGCGTTAACATAATTTCCAATCCATGTAAGCTCTACATACTGATGCTCAATCTTGTTTGAGATCTCATATACATTGTAGCCATCAAAGATAACATTCAACGTTGTATAGAGTAAATCGAGAATCTCGTACTTTTCTTCCCATGACTTGTTGGAATTGTCCTGATTTACCAGATCCTTGATTCCACACTCATAGAACACCAGGTTATACTCGTACAAGCCTTCGAAGATATTGTGCTTGTCACTTAAGGAAGCACCTGCGCCAAGAATCTGCAGATTTTTCTTCATATTTGGCTCGTTCTCGATATAGAGATATACCTTTCTTACAAAGGAAGATACCTCTGCGATCAGTGTATCAATACGCTTGTTATAGATCTCCTGCTTAGAGATTGCATTGATCACACTTCTGCTCAGCACTGTTGTATCGGCTGCCGAATTCGTGTTGCGGATCAATTCCTTGAAGCTCTCATAGACTGACATATTGTCGATTGGAATATACTCTGCATTCAATCCATAAAACTCAAATGCCTTGCTGTATTCCTTGTTGTGAATATATGCGTTGAACAGTCCGATTGAGAACTGAATCTTATAATCATTTCCTACATGTGGGTCTTCTACTACATAATCAAACAATACTTCCAGATTGTTCATATATGCATCCGAATTTGCATTGTCTGCCGGAAGTCCCATCTCCATGATAACGTTGATCAGATCGAGATAACCCATAATTGCCTTATCAAAGTTCTTCGGTCTGTCATCATCCTCTAAAATCTGATAGCTCAGATTGATCAGCAATGGTGCAATACGCTCACCGATCAGACGCATCGCATCACCGAAGCACTCTCTCTGATACAGATAGATCAGCCAGATGCTGTAACGATAAATACCGGATGTGCTGATTGGAGCATCCACATCCAACGGATCGATATCGCCATATACAAACTTGAACAATGGTTCAATCCACTCTTCAATCTCATAACGTCCTGTCGCCTTGATGTTGGTGTCTACGAACTCACCCAACTCATAAAGCTTTGTACACTGTGTCTTTACATCGTCATCAACCATCATATTCTTGAGGTCAAAATTACTATCCTTTAAATAGTCAATAACCAATGCATAAAATCCATCTTCTACCTGCTCATTCAGGAAACGAATCAACAGTCCTTTGTTATTTGATGCCGCAATTGTAAGGACATTGCTGTCTGATTCTGCGGTAATATTTGCTGGTAATGCCATTGCCATATACCCCCTTGTAATTAAATTTCACTACTTCGATTTTATAACAAAATACGAGGCAAAGTCAACCTTCGATTTGTCAATAATTCATAATTGGCATTGTGCATAATTGACAAAGCGTTTTCGACAAATGGAAGCCTATTTTTTATCAAAATTGTACAATATTTCACAAATCATCAGACCTCAAAGCCTGCCATCCGAAGGATTGCCCTCGCATTTGTCGTTGTACATCTGCCATCGCGGATCTTATAGTCAAACCGCAGCTCATCTCCCTCATAATATTCCTGAAAATGATAGTTTACCGCCGGTGTCTGGTTCTTATCTGTAATGCTGCAAAGCTCAAAATCATGTGTAGAAACAACCGTCATGCAACGGCTGCCTGCGAGCTTCGTGATAACCTCCTTCGCACCAACGATACGATCTGCGGAATTGGTCCCCTTGAAGATCTCATCGATCAGACAGAGCATTGGTTTTTCCTCTTTGCGGTAGACAGCCATCTCCTTGATGCGTAGAATCTCCGCATAGAAAGTGGAGATACCATGCGCCACATCATCCTTTACCCGCATAGATGTAAAGATGCGCATATAAGATGCCTTCAATGTTTCTGCACAGACTGGTGCACCAAGATAAGCAAGTACCAGATTGATAGCAACCGTTCTTAAAAAGGTTGTCTTTCCAGACATATTTGATCCCGTGATAATCGTGATACCAGAGCCAAGTGTTACATCGTTGCCCTGTGCCTGATCTGGCAACAGCAATGGGTGATACAGATTCGTTCCCTCCAGATGCACCTCTGTCTCCGTATAATCAATCTGCCCTTCTCCAGTCTCCCGTACCATTCCCAGCACGGAAAAGCTCATCAGATCTTCCAGCTCCGCAATCATATCCGAGCATCCGGCAACCTGTGTTCCATATGTTTTCTTCCACCGGGAAACAACCGCTGCAAGCTGATAGTCCCACAAAAGAAGTCCACATAAGATCTGGTGTACCAATGGATTGAAGGAAATATTATATGCCTGGCTGATTGCTTTTAGCTTATGATATGCCCGGACCGCTCCGGTCGCCCCGCCTGCGCGCTGCTGCATTCTGGCAAGGACTTCGCTCTGAAATGCCTGTTCTGCGATCAAGGAGAGCATCACTTCGTATTCACCGCTCACGGTACTTGCGTAATAAACCGGCTGAATGATACCGTCCGTCATGAACTTGGTCAGCCACGAAATGACAAGCAATGCCAGAAATCCAGCAAGTGGATATCCATAGGAAATCGTGCCAGTCAGGAACAACACCAGACTCACGATCTCACAGATTGGAAGCAAAAACCGTAATATATGTGCAAATACGGGGAGTTTTCCCTGTGCCACATCACCGCAAAAATCTTCAAATGCTTCCGCGTCAAACTTTTCTTTTTCCGCCTCCATCCTACGTCCGGCTGTCTCAAACTCTACGGCAAATTCCGGTTTCCCCGAAAGCTCTTTGATTGCAGCATGTCGCTGCTCCCGCTCCGCTTCCTCGATATACCGCGTTGTGAGATGGTCTGCAAATGTCTGTTTTCCCTTCTCTGTATGACAGACAGAAATCATCTGATACAGAGAATTCTCTCCAAGCAGATCAATATCTGCGGCAACACAATCGTCCTCGCGCAGATACACAGTTCCTTTCTCTTCAAACTTCCGCCATCCATCGGTAAAACGATTGCAATACCGCCGGCAGACCTCCCATTTTTCTGTAAGCATCTCCTGTCGTTCCGCTACAACACTGTGCCATTTCACAAGTGCTACAAAGCCGATCAGGAACAACACACCGGCGATCACCAGAAGCGTCGCATATGATTTTTCTTTTTCAGTAATTCCAATGATCAAGCCCGCCGCACCGATTAAAAATGTCAGGATACGAAACGTGGAAATCCGGCTGAATAACCGGTCCGCCCGTTCCTTTTGGTTCTGATAATCCAGCGTCCACTGTTCAAACTGCTTTCGATTCTCATTTACTGTCATCATGCCCTTTTTCTTCCTCTTTTTCCTCTTTTTTTCTCGTGATTACCATCTTGAAAAAGATTGCTACAAACACGCCTGCCGCAATGATGCTCAGGATTCCTAATGTAGTTTGGTCTAAGAAAACCAATGCTATTCCAACAAGCGCAATCAAAATCGCACAGGTAAGGAAATTCTTCTCGGATTCTTTTAAATTCTTCATTTTATATTACCCTCCGGTCTTTTTACTACAATCTAGTCTACCATATCCCACAGTGCAAGGCAAAGAAATAATTCTAAACTTTCTGTGAACCACAGATTTTCATTTGCTTTTTATTATTGCATGTATTAGAATAGTCTTTATATAATCGTGGTAAAATATAGATAATTATGGAAAAGGAGATTCAGACATGGGTAAGTTTTTTAAAGGTGTCGTAAAATTTTCAGTTGCCGCAGCCGCAGTTGGTGGTCTGTGCTATGCATTCAAGGACAAGATCAGAGAATCTAAGGTATATCAGGATAACAACGTTGATGAAAAGATCAACAAAGTAAAGACAACAATCAAGGACAAAATGCCAAAGATCTTTGATAACGAGGATGATATCGAAGAGGATGATCTGTTTGCAGATGATCTCGATCTTGAGATGGAAGATGCGAACCGTGATTACGTGACGATCAATCCAGATGATTCCGAGAAGTCAGAGGAAGCAGCTGCTGAGGAGCCTGTAGAAGAAGCAAAGGCTGAAGATGCTGACGCGGAGTAATTGCTGAGAATCCGGGAAATAGTATGGATGCTGCAATCGGCATCTTGCTCTGATTAGCGGTCGTCAAAGTGCACCGCATAAATGCGTGCATTTTCCTCGTCGCCATAACAAACAAAAAGTTCGATGAGACGATTCATGTTTCATCGAACTTTTTATTTTGGTTGCAAAGCGTAAATCCATGTTATGTATTGGCTTTGCACACTTGATCTATCTGTCTATTTTGCTGTCCGGTCTACAGTTTCACCAGCTTGCGCATGTCTTCATAAAATCCCGGGTACGAAATATCCACGCATTCAGCGCCGGTGATTTCTGTCTCACCCTCTGCATTCATTGCAGCAACCGCAAAGCTCATCGCAACCCGGTGATCCAAATGGCTGTCGATCACTGCGCCGTGAAGCGGTCTGCCACCGCGGATGATCATACCATCTTCGGTCGCCTCGATATCTGCGCCCATCTTCTTCAGATTCTCTACCATCACATCAATCCGGTTGGATTCTTTTACCTTCAATTCTGCCGCATCTTTGATGATTGTCTCACCATCTGCAAAGCAGGCAAGAATCGCAATCGCCGGGATCTCGTCAATCAGAGTTGGAATCACTTCTCCGCCAACAACACAGCCTTTCAGATCCGAGGTGCGAACTGTCACATCAGCCGTCGGCTCTCCGATCTCGCCAGATGTCTTCTCAACTGTCACATCCGCTCCCATATCCGAAAGCACACGCAGGATACCATCTCGTGTCGGATTGATGCCTACATTTTTCACCGTTACACAGCTGTTCGGTGTAATCGCAGCTGCTACCAGAAAATATGTTGCCGAAGAAATGTCACCAGGCACAATTACTTTCTTTGCATACAGCTCGTCTGCTGGTTTTACATACACGCTCTTTCCTTCTGTACGGATATCCACGCCGAATTCTTCAAACATCAGCTCCGTATGGTTCCGACTTACTTCTGGTTCTGTCACAGATGTCTCGCCATCCGCATAAAGTCCTGCAAGCAGAATCGCTGATTTGACCTGTGCCGAAGCCACCGGCGAATCATAATGTATGCCATGCAAATTCGTTCCATGAATCTCAAGTGGTGTACAGTCATTCCTGCGTAAGCTCCGAATATCTGCACCCATCTGGGAAAGCGGCGTGATAATCCGCTTCATCGGACGTTTCTGAATCGACGCATCGCCATTGACCGTTGATACAAATGGCTGTGCCGCAAGGATTCCCGACATCAGACGTGTTGTCGTTCCGCTGTTTCCAACATCCAGAATCGAATCCGGTGCTTTCAAGCCTCTCAGGCCACGACCATGTACCAATACTTTGTCTCCGTTATTCTCGATCTCGACACCCATCTTACGAAAGCAGGCAATCGACGACAGGCAGTCAGCCCCTTGCAGGAATCCTTCTATCTCTGTATTACCCTTCGCGATTGACCCAAGCATAATACTTCTGTGTGAAATGGACTTGTCTCCTGGTACTGTCACTTCGCCGGAGAGTCCATGAACTCTTGATAATTTCATAATTTTCTCTCTTTCTGTATGTCTAATATTATGTAATACGCATATTTAAGTCTTTTCAAATCCTGTATCTGTACACAGTTTTTGTTTTCATTTTCAAGTCTGAACGTCTCGCCATAAAAATCTACATCATTATAACACGGCTCATTTCCTGCAACAACCGATTTATGGATTGTTTTACACACATCCGCGGATTGTTTGCATATTAATTTACGTGTTATTTTGCCTCGATGCACATATAGGAAGCCGGATTACAATCACGGATTACATTTCTTACACGGGGTATATCCCATGTTCTCTAACTCCTCCACCGTTCCCTCATAGATCTGCTTGTTTTTCTCCTTCATCTGGCTGACACTCGAACAAGTCGGACGATGAATCTTCTTCGTGTTTGTGTTCAAAATATAGGTCTGTGCCGTTTCATTTTTATTGTCCCCCATTAGTTCTGAATTCGGTGTTTGTTCCTGTATTTCAGATTCCCAGCTTGTTCCATCCGCATAGTTGATCCCAATTCCCGGCTGTACATTATAGCAGTACACATGAAAACAAATTCCAGCTCCCTCATCCTCGACAGACCATCCTTCCATCTCCACGCCGGAAGCAACCAGATTATCCCCTTCAAAAATCGGTGTCACCCGGTACAGCACATGATTTCTAGTCTCTTTTACATATGCATCTACCTTTTCCTCAAACGGAAGCATCCCATCCACATTCAGGTATCTTGTCCCGGTAATCAGGTTCTTCTCATTTGCATTTTCACCGGCAAGACAGTACGCAATCAGATGGCAGCGATTGTAGAGATAATTCCCGTCGATCAGATCATTATACTTCACCGTGTGCCAGCCGCTTGGACGAACATTTCCGATTGTGCCCCGTTCTTCCGTCGGCTGTAATTCCGGGCAGATATTCGCATACGCCTGCCCGCAGCGTCCAAGCGAATCCAGATCACTATATCGTTCAAACGCTTCCGTACTCTTCTTTTCTTCCTCTGTAAAATCCGGCATATTATTCTCAAGCTGGATATACGACGTTCCGTCGTAAGCCGGAATGTCAGCAAGCGAAACTGGAGTTCCCGTCTGGATTGCACGCGGAAGCCCATTCTCCGATTGTGCATCTGGCTGCGAGTCTTTATCTCGCGTGTCAGGATTCTCCGTTATATCCTGCGCTTCTATGGCAGCCGTGGTCGAATCATCCGCGGCGGGTTGCCCGGCTACACATCCCGCGAACGAAAGTGCGATGAGCAAACTAGCTACCATATATTTCAGCGTTATTATAATCTTTTTCACTGCTTGTTTCTCTCCATATTCACTGCATGTTCTTATCCATGTTCATTGCATGTTCTTCACTAATCTGTTTTATCTTATGTTGCATATATAATACTACATCCATTATACGTTCCTTATTCCATATGCACAAGCTATACTTGGGCTTTTCCTGCTCTCTGCTGCTCCCCACGCCCACCGCGTGGGTTTTCTTCCCAGAAATTTCCTCTCTACGCCCATTTCACCAACAAAAGTTTTCTCCCAACCTTGCAATCTCACTAGGAACTCTCTATACTACATAAATGAACCACACGATTTCGAAAGGAGATCATCACATGAAAACTTTATTGCGTTTCTTACAGAACGGCAAAACCCAATTCCATGTTGCCGCCCTTGCTAAAGAATATTTAGATGCGCATAACTTCACACAGATATCCGACCGGGAAAATCTCACCAAGCTCGCCGCGGGCAGATACTACCTTGCCCCATTTTCTTCGATCGTGATTCCGTTCGTCAAAGGCGCACAGAGCACACAGGTGCGCATCGCCTGCGCCCATACGGATTTCCCGATGCTGAAGGTAAAGCCGAACCCGGAATTAAAAAAGCTGGGATATCTGCAAATAAACGTGGAACCATACGGTGGACTTATCAAGGAAACATGGTTTGACCGTCCGCTCGGACTCGCAGGAAAAGTTATCCTCAAGGGCGACACAAGCTTCCACCCGGAAGTCCGTCTATTCGATTCCCAAAAACCGGTTGCTATCATCCCGAACCTTGCTCCGCATCTGAAACGTGGCGGCAAAGAAGGAGAACTGGATGTACAGAAGGAACTGATTCCGATTGTAGATATGGTCGCGCCCGCAGCCGATTCCCATTTTCTGCTTTCTTATGTGGCAGAAAAACTAAACATCTCTCCAGATGATATTTTAGACTTCGATCTGTACCTGTACATCTGTGATGCACCAACGACCGTCGGTATGAATGATGCATTTGTGACAAGTCCACGTATCGACAATATCTCTTCAGTTTGTGCCATCCTAGAAGGACTGGCAAGCGCAGAGCCTTCCAATACACTCTGCATCGGCGCACTTTTTGATAATGAAGAAATCGGAAGCCGCTCCAAGCAGGGAGCTGACAGCACATTACTCTCCGATATCGTAAAACGCCTGGCTGCAGGCAGCCAGCTTTCACTGATTGAAGATGGATTTTATCTGTCCGTGGACGTCGCACATGCCACACATCCAAATTACAGCGAGAAATCCGACATTACCAATACAGTTCTGCTCGGAAAAGGTGCTGTCCTGAAATCAAGTGCCAGTCAACGTTATGTATGTGACAGTGAAGCTGGTGCCTGCATCATTGACCTGTGCAACACAAATGGAATTGCCCTGCAGCGCACCGTCAACCGTTCCGGCATGCCGGGCGGGCAGACTCTTGGTCCGATCGTATCCTCCTACCTGCCAATGCGCGCGTGTGATATCGGTATTCCGGTTCTTGCCATGCACTCTGCAAGCGAGCTGATACACAAGGATGACTACACTGCTTTAGCTGATCTGATCACTGCATTTTTCACATCACCATAGCAAAAAAGGCTGCCACATCTGGCAGCCTTTTCATTTCCAATCAATCTGTTTTCACATTCAATCTAGTATTTATAGATCAACCGTTTCATCCAATCTTCAATGATGGAATCATTTGCGTTGGATATAACTTCCTTTGTATTGGCAGGATCATCCGTGATGATTCCGTCCACATCCAGTAGCAACAGATCCTTGATGTCTGACTCATTGTTTACCGTCCATGCGTAAATCTTCTTTCCCTTTGCGTGAATCCGACTTACCATGTTGTTACTAATATACGTATGTTTGATGCTGAATCCATCGATTCCCTGCATGCCTGCAAAATCGCCAAATGCCATCGTCATAATATAGAGCGTTGAGATATCCGGATCCAGTTCCTTTGCCTCGCGTAACGCCGCGACGCTCTGCGAGCCAAGCATGCACTGATCCACAAAATCATATTCATGCAACAAATCCACAATGCCCTGCACATAATTCTGATCAGTATCTGCCGGTTTTAACTCGATATTCAAGAATACATCATTTTCCTTGGCAAAAATCAGCACTTCCTCCAACGTCGGAATCCGCGTGCCATCATACGACCGGTCATACAGGCTTCCGACATCCAGTTTACGGATATAGTCATAATCCACTTCACCGACCTTGTGCCTGACGTTCGCCGTCCGATTCAGGTTTTCATCATGCATAACCACATACACGCCATCCTTCGTCTGCCGTACATCTAATTCAATAATATCCGCACCTGCCTCTACCGCTTTTTCAAACGCCGGCATCGTATTCTCCGGTGCATGTGCGTCATCCCCCCGATGTGCTGTCACGGACGCATTCGTCGGATACGCAATGCGGAAGGACATATAATTATTTGTTGACAGATACACATAGCAGCCATTCATAATAAGTCCGAGTGCAACAACTGACGCAAGAAATGTTCTCTGTTTTTTCCGTGAACGGCTCAGAAGAATCTTCTCCTCCCGCTCCTGAATCTTATTTACATGGAGTTTCTTGAACTCCTCATAATCCATATCGCCTTCGCGTTCATAGAAATGTGCGCAGATATATGCATGAATCAGCGGCGTTGCAACTATGACAATCAACACATAAAGAATCACCGTCGCGACACGGAAGATTGTATCAATCACTGTCACAACCGTTTTGTTCGGAATCAGGTTAAGTACAACCTTCGAGATTCCCGCTGCAAATGCACCTTCCAGCAGCACCGCAATGACGGCAATCGCCAGATTTAATGCAATGACACCGATCATCATAAGTAATACATGCCGTTTCATCGCCTGTTTACTCATACGGCGTGCCTGCTTATAATTGACCTTATACAGGACAAAATAGTTGAGCGTAAAAATTTCTTTGAAGAAGGTCAGGCAGAGCACAAGGTAGATGGCAAGCCCCCCCATCACTCCGAACTTATAATTCTTCAGAAAATGTGTCAAAAATTCCGGCAGCTTCAAGCCGAGCAACGTGCCTGACAATGTCAGCGAATATGTGAATGGCAGAACAAACAATACATACCCAAGTGTGAGCAGATTCTTCGGTGCCAGACTCCGGCAGGCATTTCCGATTCCATGCAGCAGGATATCCATCGGATTCAGTTTTTCCCGCCGCACGGAGGCTTCCATACTGTAAATAATTCCCGACAGGTTAATAAGCAGGAAAAATGCAATCAGAATCAAAATCAGCAAAAATGTGACATAGGTAACCGGCGAACGCATATACCGGTAAATTGTTCCAGATGACAGATACGAAACGCCTGCGATATCCATGGACACATTCAGAAGTCCATACATCGCCGGTGTCAGAATTGCCAATGACAATACCCGGTAAACTATCTCAAAAAAAGCAATGGAGGAAAAGTTATACCGTAGCATCTTCACTGCCTGCTTCAAACGACTCATAACTTTTTCCTCCATTTCTTTGTTAATCTTTATACGATTATACCATCATATATCGTATTCTATTTTCTTATCAACGCCATTCTCCAATTTTATAAAATCAACATAGCATCTCCAAATGAGAAGAATCTGTACTTCTCCTCCACCGCAATCTTATATGCTTCAAGAATCTTCTCGCGGTCATACAATGCAGAAACCAGCATCAACAATGTGGATTCCGGCAAGTGGAAATTCGTAATCAGGCGGTCAACCACCTTGAATTTATATCCCGGATAGATAAAGATATCCGTCCATCCACTGCAGGCACGCACATGTCCGTTCTCATCTGCAACCGTCTCGAGCGTACGCGTGCTCGTTGTACCAACCGATACGATCTTGCCACCATTTGCCTTCGTCTCATTGATCGTATTGGCAGCTTCCGCATCAATCACATAGAACTCACTATGCATATGATGTTCTAAAATATTCTCCACCTTCACCGGACGGAACGTACCAAGTCCGACATGCAAGGTCACTCTTGCAATCTTGATGCCCTTCTCTTTGATCTGCGCCAGAAGTTCCTTCGTAAAATGCAAGCCTGCCGTCGGTGCTGCTGCCGAACCGGTATGTGTTGCATAGACCGTCTGATAACGATCCTTGTCCTCCAGACGGTGTGTAATATACGGTGGAAGCGGCATCTGTCCAAGCTCATCCAACACTTCCTCAAAGATTCCTTCGTATTCAAAACGGATCAGACGATTGCCCTCTTCAACAATGTCGATAACCTCGCCGACCAATTTGCCTTCACCAAAGGAAATACGCGCACCTACACGTGCCTTTTTCCCCGGCTTTACCAGCGTCTCCCAGACCTTATCATCGTGGCGCTTCAACAGCAGCACCTCAATGGATGCCCCTGTATCTTCCTTGACGCCAATCAGTCTGGCTGGAATGACCTTTGTATCATTGATAACCAGACAATCACCCGGATTTAAGTATTCGATCACATCCGAGAAATGTCGGTGTTCGATTCCTCCAGTCGCACGGTTCAACACCATAAGCCGGGAATCGCTTCGCTTCAGGAGCGGATCCTGTGCGATCAGCTCCTGTGGCAATTCATAATTAAAATCACTTAATTTCATTTCGTTCATATTTATCTGCTCCATAAAATTCTGCACGCAGAACTATGCTATTATGCACGGATCTCGATGCCCATCTTCGAAAGCTCTGCAAGAAGCTTCTCTACGACTGGATTAACATCCGCATCCGTCAAAGTCTTTGTCTTGTCACGGAATACGAGAGAGTATGCAACAGACTTCTTACCCGGTGCCACCTGTGCGCCCTCGTAAACGTCGAACAGCTTGTAGCTCTCTAACATCTTGCCTCCACACTTCTTGATGACCTTCTCGATTTCGCCAACAAATACACTCTTATCTACAACCAGTGCCAGATCTCGTGTAACGCTTGGGAACTTCGCGATACCTTCGTACTTTCTGTCAAATGTCGTAAGCATTGTAACTGTCTGCATATCCAGAACTGCGACATAGACTTCCTTCTTCATGCCATAGTTTTCAACAACCTCTGGATGAAGCTGTCCGAGATAACCAACCGAAAGCTTGCCTTTCGTGATATTTGCCTGACGTCCCGGATGTAAGAATGGATGCTCAGATGTTGGCTCGTAGTTGATCTCCTTTGCAAATCCAAGCTTCTCTGTCAGCTCTTCAATCACACCCTTCAGATCAAAGAAATCGCCCTCGCCGAACATACCAAGTGTCAGCATCATACGCTCATCTGGAAGCTCTGTCAATGGAAGTGCCTTCGGCAGATATACATTTGCAAGCTCATACAGTCTCGCATGTTTATTTCTACGGTTATAGTTTGTAGAAAGAGATGTCAGCATACCATTCAATGGCAAAGTTCTCATGATAGAGAAGTCCTCGCCAAGTGGGTTCATGATCTGGATTGCCTTTCTATATACGGAATCCTGTGGGATGAGCAGCTTGTCAAATACCTTCGGACTCTCGAACGAATAATGCATAGCTCCAGAGAAACCATCGCCCTCGACAATATTTCTTACGATATCATTTACACGCTCTGCATAGCTCTTCTTACCTGCAGTGGACTCGCCGTGTGGCAGAGTCGTCGGAATATTTGCATAGCCATAGAAACGTGCTACTTCCTCTGCAAGATCTGCCATACATTTCAGATCCTGACGGAAGGTAGGGATTGTCAGCATATTTGTCTTCTCATCATAACGAAGCTCCAGCTTCTTGAAGATGGAAAGCATAACGTCAGAAGAAATGTCTGTTCCGAGCAGCTTGTTCATCTTCTCCGGCTCAAACGGAAGTACAACCTCCTTGACCGGGTTTGGATATACATCCACCATACCGTCCACGACCTTACCACAGCCAAGTTCCTCGATCAGCTGGCAGGCACGGTTGATTGCCTGTTCTGCCAAGTTTGGATCAAGTCCCTTCACGAATTTTGCGGCTGCATCAGTAGCAAGACCGATTCGTTTTGTTGTGAGACGGATATTCGTACCGTCGAAGCAGGCTGCCTCGAACAGCAATGTCTTGATGTCATCCGTAACCATGGAATTTTCGCCACCCATGATACCGGCGATACCGATTTCCTTCTCGCCGTCACAGATCATCAGAACGTCTTTATCCATCTTACGTTCCTGACCGTCCAGTGTCACAAATGTATCACCGTCATTTGCACGTTTTACAACAATCTTCTTGCCTGCGATCGTATCTAAGTCATACGCGTGCATTGGCTGACCGTACTCTTCCATAACATAGTTTGTGATATCAACCAGATTGTTGATGGAACGGATTCCCTGCGAAGCCAGTCTCTCACGCATCCATTTTGGAGAAGGTCCGATCTTCAAATCTGTCACAACTCTGGCTGTGTAACGTGGGCACAAATCCGGTGCCTGCACATCCACGGTAATGTAATCATTGACATCGCCGCCACTGCCCTGTACTTTAATCTCCGGCTCGTGGAATTCCTTGTCAAAGGTTGCAGCAGCTTCTCTTGCCATACCGATCATAGAGAAACAATCCACACGGTTCGATGTGATCTCGTACTCTACAACAGAATCATGCAGACCAAGTGCTGCGATCGCATCGTCGCCCGGCTTTACACCTGACTCTTCCCCGAAAATGTAAATACCATACTCTGGTGCTTCCGGGTACAGATCTCTGGATGAACCAAGCTCTTCGATGGAGCACATCATACCATCACTCTCAATACCACGAAGCTTGCCCTTCTTAATCTTGATACCATCCTCCGGAAGCGGCTCGCCATCATGTCCGCCTGCAACCTTACCGCCATCTAAGACAACCGGTACGAGGTCGCCTTCCTTTACATTTGGGGCACCTGTCACAATCTGGATCGTCCCGGCACCGATATTTACCTGACAGATAATGAGCTTATCTGCATCCGGGTGCTTCTCGATCTTCTCGATCTTACCAACTACTATCTTCTCTAAGTTCTTATCTTTTTTCTCGTATCCTTCTACATGGGAACCGGACAGTGTCATCGCATCTACGAAATCCTGTACGTCCACGTCTAAATCAGGAACATATACTTTTAACCATGAAATCGGTGTATTCATCTTCTTACCTCCATCTTAGAACTGATTCAAAAATCTTGTGTCGTTTTCGTACAAGAGACGCATATCATCGATCTCGTACTTCAGAAGTGTGATACGCTCCAGTCCGATACCAAATGCGAATCCTGAATACTCTTCCGGATCAATGCCACACATTTCCAATACGTGTGGATGTACCATACCACAACCAAGAATCTCAATCCAGCCACTGCCCTTACATACACGACAGCCCTTGCCGCCACACTTGAAGCATGTGATATCTACCTCTGCAGAAGGCTCTGTAAATGGGAAATGGTGCGGACGGAACTTCGTCTTTGTCTTCTCACCGAAGAATTCCTTCGCGAACTGATCGAGTGTTCCCTTCAGATCTGCCATTGTGATTCCCTTGTCAACAACCAGTCCCTCAACCTGATGGAAAGATGGTGAATGAGTTGCATCTACTTCGTCAGAACGGAATACACGTCCCGGTGACAGAATACGGATTGGCAGCTTGCCCTGCTCCATGATTCTTGCCTGTACCGGTGATGTCTGCGTACGAAGCAGAATGTCCTTTGTGATATAGAATGTATCCTGCTCATCCTTTGCCGGATGGTTTGCAGGGATATTCAAAAGCTCAAAGTTGTATTTGTCATATTCGATTTCCGGTCCAGATACGATCTCATATCCCATACCGATAAATACACGCTCCAGATCTTCAAGCGCGATCTGGTTTGGATGTCTGTGTCCGTCGATCTTCTTCACACCCGGAAGTGTAACATCGATTGTCTCACGCTTCATCTTCTCTGCACGCATAGCAGAATTGATGGACTTCATCTTCTCCTCGAGCTTTGCCTCGATGTTTGCACGTGTCTCATTTACCATCTGTCCAACCTTCGGACGATCCTCCGGAGCCACATCCTTCATACTCTTCAATACCTGGGTTAATTCACCCTTTTTACCAAGGATCGACACCTTGATATCATTCAAGAGGTTGATATCCTGTGCCTCTGCGATCTTGGAAAGTGCCTGTTCTTTGATGCTTTGCAACTTTTCTTTCATTTCCTGTTTTCCTCCATGTTATACCAATTTCAGATGATTGCAAACCAGAAACACATCATACGAGCGATTCATAATTACCATTTCTACGCAGACACGCTCTCGCTCGGTTCATCACGCAGTGGTACTAAATTCACGACGATAAATCCGTCGTTCATTAAGTACCAGCGTGCTTCAACGGTCTGCTTTAGAATTGGTAATTACGAATCACTCAATCCACATATTGGAACTGCAATCATCTGATATGTGTTTCTAACCAGTCATAAAAGGCAACAAAAAAACTTCGCCCTTGACTAGGGACGAAGTAATATCCGCGGTACCACCCTGATTCGACTGTGACAGTCGCTCTCATTGTATGCGTAACGTGCATAACACGACGAATCCTACTTTCCACTGCACCACGACAATGGTATGTTCAAATCCGCGACTCCAGTGTGAAAATGAGATCTTCCTCTACTGAACAGGGCTTGCAGCCGTGACCCCGTCTCTCTGTCAGGTCTTGAAAATCCTTGTTGCACCTTCAACGTCTTTCTGCTTATTATGTTCCTGCAGGCGCATCATCATTCATTCCGCAAATGCACCTATCAAAAAAACATTTTAGCACAATAAACAGTTGTGTCAACCCCGAAATCAGCAACGGATTCAAGTAAATTATAATTCACCCCTTTACACCCCCACAACAAGTATGATAGCATGCATTTGTTGATAACACGCAACTTGATGTTGTGGCGGTGTCAGATTTCATCTGATAACCAGTGATATAGCTCTTATATCACGAAAAATCCCAATTATTTTATTATGTATCGCTTGTTGTATTTGATTTATGTGGTAAAATATCTTTAATTATAACCTTTGTACTCTCAGGTTCTTTCTATTTTTTCCTCCACCACACATCAAATGCACGGCAGAAAAGGAGGAATTACATATGGGAAAACTTGACGACATGACAAAGGAATTATACGAGAACGACCTCGTCTTTGCCGACACAATGAATGTGCTGTTCTTCGATGGTGAGTCAATGATCCGCGCACAGGATTTATCGCCGCTTGATCCAACGGAAGAACACACAATCTTCGATGATGATTTTGTGAGCATAACCGAAAGTGAAGAAAAAACGGACAAAACGCAAAGAAAAGCAGAAGCATTCAGCAATCAGAAATACCGTGATGTCCTACGTATGCTTCAAACACAAAACGGGAAATTGGAAGTGCGCATCATTGTAGGCGCAGAAATCCAATCGCATATACATTATGCAATGCCGATTCGGAACTTTGAATACGATGCTCTTAATTTGTCCAGGCAATTATCTGCCAGGCAAAAATACAACCGGGAGAATCACCTGCTCAAATCAAGAAATGAGTTTCTGTCAGGGATAAAAAAGGGCGAAACATTTACCCCCGTTCTCACAGTCGTTGTATACTTAGGAAAAGGAACTTGGGATGCCCCTAAAACACTTCACGAAATGTTTAATCTGGATGGAGTACCTGAAACACTACTTGCATATGTGCCGGACTACCGCACAGCAATTCTTCAACCAGAAAGCGTTACAAGCAAGCAGCTTGCGCGTATGAAATCGCCACTCCGGCATATACTTGGGGTAATCAAGGCATCGACAAACTGGCAGGATATGAACAACTATGTAAATCAAAATAAAAACGACCTGTCGCATCTAGATTCACTGACGGCAGGCATTATAAGTGAGGCGTGTAACATGAATATACCAAAACAGGAATTGGAAAAGGAGGATGTAAATATGTGTGAGGCACTGGTACAATTAAAAGAAATTGGCAGACAGGAGGGACTGTCTGAGGGCAAAATCGAAGGCAAAGTTCTTGCTTATCTTGAAGTTGGTAAATCCGATGATTGGATCATCGATCATCTCCAGATTACACAGGAGAAATTAGACGAGATTTTGAATAATCAATAATTATCCTAAATCAACAAATACTTTTCTTAGTTTCAAAACGTCATACAAAGAAAGAACGGAAGGTGTACTTCGATAATGAAGTACACCTTCCACATTTTTTATTCTTCAATTATATGATTATTACTTCTTGATATAAGCCCTTGTATTCACAGACTGAATATTTTTATAGTTGTTCGCTGGTGCTGTGCCACCCTTCGGTACAAGCACGATCTGGATTCCCTCCAGACGCTTCGCAAATCCAGCTGTTCCGGCTTCTTCTCCGTTCTTCGCCCAGCCAAGCCAGCCGTAAGACTGTGCATGTACACGATAATATACATCATACTTATCCTTGTCCGCACCAGTAAGCTGGATCTTGATTGCTTCGAGTCTCTTTGCTTCTCCGGTTGTTCCGTTCATCTCACCATTTGCAGACCACGGAAGCCAGCCATATGTCTGACAGTGTGTAGAATACTGGATTCCAAGGTTTTTATTGCCACTCACGGAAATTTCGATACCTTCGAGACGCTTGGCTTTCCCGGATGTTCCACTCATCACACCATTCGTTACCGGATTCTGCCATCCAAAGGACTGAACGTGGGTGCGGTAAGAGGCGGTAATTTTCCCCTCTACATCTTCAAATGTATAGCCATTTGCTATTGCATAAGTTTCTGCAAATGAACCTGCATAACCATAGATACTGGTTAAACCGCTACATCCAAAAATGCGCCAAGAAAAGCCCCATCACCTTCAGCATAATATCCCCCAATACTTGTACATCCTTCCGGAATCTTCACATCTCCGTCTTTACCAACATACTTCACAAGTGTAGTTCCGTCCCATACGAAACCATCCTCATCTACTTTACTTTCATCATAAACAACTTCCTGCGCCTCGTCCAAAGCTTCTGCGTCTGTTTCCGTTGCAGCCATTTCCCCAGACACCACCTTATCTGGTTCTGCCGCCGATACCGTCCCTGCCGGAACGTTTACCAGCAAGCTTACGCCCATACATGCCGCCAGAGCAAAGCTTGCAAATTTTTTTGTTCTTCTCATTCGTTTTCTCCTCTTTCTTACGTGTGTTCATACTTTTTCCAGCTTTCCTGTGAAGATTCTCCCTTCACAAGCAAAGTGTCTATTCATTCCTCCGGTAGAAGTTTTCTATAAAAAAGCGCGCGAAAAAAATCCACGCATCTCTGCCCGACTACTTTCATGTTCTTTATATAGTTATATCAATTCTGTGAGTTCTCCGAACTGGAAATGAATTTACGAGATTCGAAATTCTCTATCTCTGCTTCAACAATTTTCCTGCTGAGCAGTACCCCTCCTCGATGAACAAACGTTCTATTTTGAGGTTCGGGATCATGCAGGATACCGCATTTACACGTATTTCTTTGTTAGCTTTTATACGATACATTCCCTGCACTCCTTCTTGAAAATTTCAAATTCTTAATTATTTTACTGCCATATATAGATACACGCAATAGGTGAATAATAATTTACCCGTTTACAAGTCTATCCTCTTATCGCATCCACGCACGCGTCAATCAACTCTTCTTCTCTAAAATCAATTTCATAAAACAAATCTGTCTCCGGTTCTGACAAGGTCAGCCGGTACAATTCTCTACCACTCCTTTCCTCCACCCGATTCTTGGACAGATACCGCACATCATCGAGGCGGATTACGTCCGTATGGAACCAATATGTTGCAATCAGAAAATTATCTGTCACATAGATTCCATGATAATGAAAATATAATTTATCGCGTAATTCTGTATTGAGCTGTTCGATCACAGCACTTCTACGCCCATAGGCACGCAGCTTCTTTGCCTGCGGATTCTTGTATGGCCGCATCCACAACCGGACAACATATGCCAGCACAAAGACATACAGCATCGACAACGCCGCAACAATAATATACGCAATCCCCGTATACACATATGGGAAATCCGGTTCACTGATGACATAAGAATCATAGAATCCATCTAAAATGTTCATCGGAACCTCTCCATTTTTTGACAATCCGGCTATGATATGATCTGTAACTACCTCGTCCTTTACGATACGTCCCTTCACTGTCCGCTTATCAATACTGTTTTGTGGCTGTTTTGTTTTAATAAGCAGAAACACCATATGATCATCTTCAAAGCAATAATAATAGGCACCCTTGATTTTGTTTTCCACCAGATAATTATATCCCGTGTAATACAGATTCTCCGCATTGTATCGGACACTTGTAGTGCCATCTGAATATAGCTGCGCAATCTGATCCTCAATCGGCTCAATCTTCGTAAGCTCATAACATTGCACCACATGGAACAGCGAATAACGCACCCCCACAAAAATGAGTACAAGCAATAAGACCATGATAGGGAGCATCATCGCCAATGTATTTTTTATCATTATGATTTCAAACTTCTTGTGCTTCATCGAATCCTGTCGCCTTTTGTCAATTTTCTCTATCTTAACATTTAACGAACTTCCATTCAACTTTTTTTAACACTTCGCAGGCAGGCGCATAGTATAAACCATAAGAATTTTTAGCGGAGGCATCTCATGAGCGATTTGTCAGCTACACAGTGCGGTTGCGGCTGTGGAAATGGTTTTAACATCGGAAATGGCAGCAACTGTTCCTGCATCTGGATTATCATCCTGTTGTTATTGTGCGGTGGCTGTGGCGGCGGAGGATTCTGCGGTGGAAACGGTTGCGGTTGCGACAATGACTGTATCTGGATCATCCTGATTCTCCTCTTCTGCTGCGGAAATAACAATGGCGGCGGTTGCGGCTGCGGTTGTTAATAGAGGAATTCTTCGGGACTCCCTTGCAAGTTCACTTGTAAGGGAGTTTTTGTTATCTGTTGTATGACAGCGGTTGCATTCTCTTCCTCCGGCTCATATTTTTACAGAGTCGCACATATATTAGACTAACAAGATTTCAGAGCATCCGCCATGCTGCATAATCATCCGCTCGATCAACTGATCCATGACGACTCCCTGTTTTTCTTGGAAGCCATGATTCCTTTTGTGGACTATGCCTACAAAAAACCGTTGATCCTCTTAATCAAATATCAGGAAATCCGCGCCCTGATGCAATGCTTCGACCACCCGGACTATGTTGCCTCCTGCGGGTTCGACTGTCACCCGGAAAGTTCCGAAGAAATGATGGAATGCATGTGCCGTTTCCTGCCGGGCGATTTTGCAGGCAATATCAAGAACATGCAGCAGATGCTCAAAATGATGCAGGTCATGCAGGCGATGAATGATTCTGGATCACAGGGACCGCCACCAAATAATAATTGTGGAAATCCCTGTGATTTCCCGCCACAACCGGGCTGCGGTGCACCACCTCCGCCACCGGACTATGCGCCGCGGCAGGACATTGGTAGAAATCCAGATCATAATTGCAACAACCAGTCAGGCAGGCACAAGGATCTTTATTCCAGCGTCATGGATATCCTGAATTCCCAATAAATAGAAAGGTTCTCCTATGTTTGAACAAAACCCGAAACTTCGAAACATCCATCCAACCAAATTACGAATTATCAACGAAATCAAGGAGCAGAGCAAATACCAGTCCGCCGAGGAGCTGCTGCCGCAGATCCTGCAGATCAATCAGGAATTAAAACGCCGGAACTTAAGTTTCACGAAAGAAGAATCCGCGTTGCTTCTCGAAGCAATGGAAGAAAGCATGTCCCCGGCGGAGCGTCAGAAATTCCAGATGATCAAATCTTTTTTCCTGTAACAAAAAACGGCTGCCTGACACGGTACAAAACCATTGTCAGACAACCGTTTTCTTTCTATTTCTTCAGCAAATATTACTTACATACAATATTTACGATCTTACCCGGTACGTAAATTTCTTTTACGATGTTGCCAGTCAGCTTATCAGCGACGATCTCCTTTGCACGGGCAAGTACGGCATCCTTATCCTCGTCCTTTGCGACAAGAACCGTTCCTCTTACCTTACCGTTGACCTGTACACCGATCTCGATCGTTGCATCAACGGTCTTTTCTTCCTCGTACTGTGGCCATGCACTGACAGACAAGAAATCTTCATGTCCGAGAGACTCCCAGATTTCTTCTGTCAAATGTGGTGCAAACGGGCAGAGAAGCTTGATGAAGATCTCAAGCTGTTCTTTGCTCAGCTTACCAGCACTGTAAACAGTATTGGTCAGTGCCATCAAGGTTGCGATTGCTGTATTGAACTTTGTTTCCTCGATATCACTGCTTACCTTCTTGATTGCCTTGTGGAAGCTTACCTCCAAAGCATCTGTGGAAGGATCGTCAGATACCATATCTGTCATACCTGCTACACGCTCCAAAAAACGCTTACATCCCTTTACAGAGCTGTCACTCCAAGGAGCTGCGGCTGCATAATCACCCATGAACAATACATATGTCCGGAGCGTATCTGCGCCGTAATCTTCTACGATGTCAAGTGGATCGATAACATTTCCCTTGGACTTACTCATCTTATCACCATCTGGTCCTAAGATCAGTCCCTGAATCGTACGCTTTGCATATGGCTCCGGTGTATTTACCTCGCCGAGGTCATACAGGAAACGATGCCAGAATCTGGAGTAGATCATATGTCTAGTTACATGCTCCATACCACCGTTGTACCAGTCAACCGGCATCCAGTAGTCGATCTTCTTACGATCTGCAAATGCCTTATCGTTGTTTGGATCAATATAACGCAGGAAATACCATGATGATCCTGCCCACTGTGGCATAGTATCCGTCTCACGCTTTGCATCACCGCCACACTTCGGACACTTGCAGTTTACATAGGAATCAATCTTTGCCAGTGGAGACTCACCGTCCTCACCCGGCTCGAAGTTCTTCACATCTGGAAGCTCCAGAGGAAGCTCCTCATATGGCACTGCAACGACACCACAGGATGGACAATGTACCAGAGGAATTGGCTCACCCCAATATCTCTGACGGTTGAATGCCCAGTCCTTCATCTTGAACTGTACGCCTGCTTCGCCAACGCCCATCTTCTTGATTTCCTCAACCATGCGGGCGATGGAATCCTTCTTATTTGTAAATCCATTCAGGAACTCTGAGTTGATCATCTCACCGTCACCCGTATAAGCTTCCTTCGAGATATCGCCACCCTTGATAACCTGAATGATATCAATGCCAAATGCCTTTGCAAAATCATAGTCACGCTGGTCATGAGCCGGTACTGCCATGATCGCACCAGTACCATATCCCATCATAACGTAGTCAGCAATGAAGATCGGAATCTTCTTGCCGTTCATCGGGTTGATACCCATAAGACCTTCGATCTTCACACCTGTCTTATCCTTGACAAGCTGTGTACGCTCGAACTCGGTCTTCTTCTGGCATTCCGTACGGTATGCCTTGATGGCATCCATATTTGTAATCTTGTCAGCATATTTATCGATCAGCGGATGCTCCGGTGCGATAACCATGAAAGTTACACCGAACAATGTATCTGGTCTTGTTGTATAAATCTGAAGCTTCTCATCTGTTCCATCGACATCGAAGTTTACAAATGCACCAGTAGACTTACCAATCCAGTTTTCCTGCTGCTGCTTTACATTTGCAGGATAGTCGACATCCTTCAGACCCTGCAGAAGCTTATCTGCATATTCTGTAATCTTCAGATACCAAACCGTCTTCGACTTCTGTACAACCTCGCTGTGGCAGATATCACACTTACCTCCCTGACTGTCCTCGTTGGAAAGAACAACCTTACAGCTTGGACAATAGTTAACGAGTGCTGTATCACGGAATACAAGTCCCTTCTCGAACATCTTCAGGAAAATCCACTGTGTCCACTTGTAGAACTTCTCATCGGTTGTATCAATCACACGGCTCCAGTCAAACGAGAATCCAACCCGCTTCAACTGCTCGGTAAATCGCGCGATATTCTGATCTGTGATCTGACGCGGATGGGTACCTGTCTTGATTGCATAGTTCTCTGTTGGCAGACCAAATGCATCGAATCCGATTGGGAACAATACGTTGTAACCCTCCATACGACGCTTTCTGGATACGACTTCTACACTGGAATAAGCCTTGATATGTCCTACATGCATACCCGCTCCACTTGGATAAGGGAACTCTACTAATCCGTAGAATTTCTTCTTGTCTGAGAAGTCCTGTGCTTCAAACACCTTGGCATCTTCCCATTTTTTCTGCCATTTTTTCTCGATTACTTTGAAATTGTGTCTCATAATGTCTCCTTTTACTAAATCCGCCTCTTATACGAAACGGTTTAATTTATCATCATATTTATAATCCACAGCCGCAAGTTTTTGCTCGAGATCTTCTCTTGCAGTCCGGAATTGTAAACAAAAGCTGTCCAGATTGATGCCGTCATCACGCAGTCTCGTATTCACAAAGCTTAAGAGCATCATCGGATCCTTCGGTAAATTTTCGATTGCCATTATAACACCTCTCCGGTAATCAGCCAAGGGGCTGGTTGATTTACAAACATACTATCTTTGTTTGTCTTTGCCACATTGATCTGCAATACCTCCATATTTGAGATACCGTACTTATCAAAGAGTGGCTTGATGCCAGACAGGATATTTAACTCCAATGTATAGATGACAAACTGCATCTTCGGATTCTTCTTCAGCAGTCTCTGAATATCTTCTTCGAGATGCTTGTTCGCAACGATAAAGGAAAGTCTTGGTGTTGGAATCTTCGCCATAGATCCCTCGGATAAGTCTGGGATGATCTGGACGTTGTGCACGCCAAACTGCTTCACATTATCCTCCATCGTATCCTTGGCGCCCTTATCATTCTCCACACAGATGATTGCGCCATCACTTGCCACAAAAGCTGCCTCGATTGCGATACTCTCTGCATCAACTAAACAGATCGTATCCTGCGAATCCACACCGAGCAGACTCATGATGACGGCACGGATTTCCTTGCCAACATACTTGATCGGTCCCTTCGAGAACATCTCGTTGCGCATACCGATCCGGTACGATTCTCTTGTCTTCTCATTCAGAATGAAGATTACTGTCGGGCCTGTGATCTTTCGGTTGATCACCTCTTTGATCTTGACATGTTTTACCTGTCCTTCTTCCTCGATGCCAACCGCATACCACATATCATAATCGCCAAAGCCTGCCTCCCAGAAATCATAGAACAGATCCTCATGGGATTCATCTGCAAAAATCAGCACACGTTTGTGTCCTTCCACGGTCGGTATTACATTTTTCTGTTTTCCACAAATATCCAGAAGTTTGATCTTCTCCGGACTTACCTGCATCTCTTTTGAAAAATACTCCATCCAGTTTAAGATCTGCTTTGTTGCATAACTACCTTTTGCCATACTCGCTCCTCCTTGTCTCTCTATGTTTGTAACCCTTTATTTCTCGTCTTTCTCTGTTTCTTTTTTCTCTGCTTCCTTCGTCGCATTTTCATGCTTTTTCAGATGCATCTTCTCCATCCAGCGGCGGAACACCTGCTTCATCCGGCTTTCCCTCAATGTCTTTCGCTCATCGTGGCGCTCCTGGTAAATCGGCTCTCCAGTCTCCTCGTCGAATTTCTTCAAGCGGATATAATCGCCTGTGGCTGAAGATAAATCTTTCGCACGCAGCTTGTCCCGGAGCTGTACTGCGAAAAATGCATACAGACACGCAAATACCGGAACACCTAAGATCATACCTGCCACGCCGAACAGATCACCACCCACTAAGATTGCAAGCAATACCCAGATACCGGAGATTCCGGTTGCATCGCCTAAGATCAATGGTCCTAAGATATTGCCATCAAACTGCTGCAATACAATGATCCAGATGATAAATACCACGAACATGATTGGATCATCCATCAGTGCTAACAACGCACCCGGTACCGCTCCGATAAACGGTCCGAAGAATGGAATGATATTTGTCACACCGACAACCACACTGATCAGCACCGCATACCGCATGTGTACGGCTGAAGTAAATATAAAGCATATGATTCCAATGATACAGGAATCTAAGATCTTACCATTGATAAATCCGCCGAACACGACATTTGCATACGAGCATCCTTCCATGATCTTGTTACCTGTCTTCTTGGAGAACAGACAATAGATCACCTTCTTGCACTGCGCCAGCAGCACATCCTTGCTCATCAGCAGATAGATCATAACGATCAGACCGATCAGGAAATTCATGACTGCCTTGATTCCGACAACCACGCCGGAAGAAAGCGTCTTCACGATTGTGTCGAGGTTCGGCATGATCTTATCCTTCAGAATCGTAAACACATTATTTTCTGCATAATCAAGCACCTGTGACAACTTATCCTCAATCATCTGATTCTGTGCAAATACTTTTTTGATCCACGCCTCAGCTGAATTGATATAATCCTCTGTGCTGTTCACAAGATCTGTCAGACTCTCATACACACGTGGGATTACCAGCCACAACAATCCAACCAGCAATCCAAGGAACAAAAGCACCGTCAGGATCAAAGCCGGAACCTTCACCTTCTTATAAACCCTATCGTATTCCGCTTCTTTCTTAATCTTACAGATCAAAAAGGAAAGCCCACGCCGGATATAGATCATGATTGGATTCAACATAAATGCGATCACAAGTCCGATAATAATCGGTGTCATCGCAGAGACAACATTCCCGAAAAATCCGAAAATAGACTTCCACTGCTTTATGACTTCTGCAAACAAAATACATGCACAGCCAGCAAGTGCAAGCATAACCCCAAGTTGAAGAATATTTTTATTCCACTTATTTTTCACGCATCTGTCTCCTTCTACTCATACAATAATTACGATTTATTATAGCATTTTTAATTGGTAGAAACAACCTAATTCTTGTTGACACTCCCTATATTATTGACTAAAATATTTTCATATAATACGCAAAGGGGTGTATGCACAGATGTATCGGAATATCATCAACGACTTTGCTAACTGGTACGACCAGACAAAGCGCAAAATCTTATATGTAAAGGGCGCAAAGGGTGTCGGTAAAACATGGGCGGTTCGCGATTTTGCCACAGCCTTTTTCAAGCAGCAATGCTATATCAATCTGGCAGAAGATTCTGCCTGTCAGGATGCCATCGCCGGCGATTCCAATCTGGATCTGCTGCTGTCTCAACGTTTTCCGTTTGGAGACGCATCAGATTGTATTTTTATCTTTGACGAGGTACAGGCAGTGCCGGACTGCGCGGAATTTTTCTATGCTTTCCGCAAGAATCATCCAGATTACACCATCTGTCTGATCGCATCCTCGATGGAATTTACAGAGTTTGAATACAGTCACCCGGACGTTTTTGAGATCTTCCGCATGCGTCCGATGACCTTTGAAGAATATATGATTGCAAGCAAGGCACATCCTTTCATAGATGCAATTTCAAAGCATAAGGACACGCCGCTTACCAATCTTGAAATCGGCGCAATCACCTCTATGCTCCGGGAATACCTGTTAGTTGGCGGTATGCCGGGCGTAGTCCATGCGTATCTGAAGAACCGGGATCTGTCCATCATCCGTCCGATGCAGGAGGCACTGTTGGAAGACTATGTCCAGCTTATGAAACAGACTTACCCGGTCGCACTCTACCAGCGATGCAAGCGCATCTTCCGGAGTATCCCGGAGCAGCTTGCCCGCGAGAACAAGAAATTCATGTACAAGTCCGTCGATTCCAATGCACGCAGCCGGGAATACGCCGAAGCAGCACAGGCATTATGCAACCTCGGAATCGCCCGGAAACTGCCACGTCTGACATCTGGAAATCTTCCTTTGGAAGAGCATGTTGATTACAAATCCTTTGAGCTGTTCTTCATCGATCACGGCCTGCTCCGTGCCGCCTATGGACTTCCTATGAACGAGGAGATTGATGTGAACGATATCCTGGCAGAAAAATGTGGTGCGATTGCAGAGCAGTTTATCTTCCAGGAGTTAAGCTCCAAGATTCCGTATCTGTACTATTGGGTATCCGGCGCAACCGCGCGCGTTCCGTTTGTCTATGAAGGAGAAGATGCCCCGGTTCCGGTCGATATCCGTTTCGTCCCGAATTCAAAGGCACAGAATATTAAGACATTCCGAAGTAAAAATTCAAATACAAACATTGCAGTGAAAGTAAGCTTCAATCAGGTGTCTCTCGATGGAGACACCCTGAATATCCCAGCTTACAGTCTGTGGAACATGTAAGCTACTGCATCTCGATCAAACGGATGAAATCCTGATCGGATACAGCCTTACTGTAATACCACCCCTGCATAAAATGGCAGCCAATGTCGGCAAGGTGATCGCGCATCTCCGCGGTCTCCACGCCCTCTGCCACAATATGTAACTCTAATTCATTCAGCATACCGATCGTATGCTTCAACGTAATTCCAGCTTTCGTGCTCTTAAATGCATCCCAGATAATATACTTATCCAGTTTGATGATTGAAAATGGCATATGGTTGATATAATCAATATTCGCATAGCCAGAGCCGTAATCATCCAGAGAGAATTTAATTCCATACTGTACGAGATCCATGATATTTGCATTGACCGTATCTGCCATACTGATGGTCGCAGTCTCCGTAATCTCAATGTTAATCTGATTCGGACGCACATCGTATTTTTCCATGATCTGTTTTACCCGGTCTGAAAAATGCTGCTGCATCAGCTGCACCGGACTGATATTGACCTCGATGTACTCTACCGTCGTCTGCGCCAGCTTGAAATCATGAATAAACCGGCACACCTTATCCAGAATCACTTCTCCCATCTCAATAATCATACCGTTCCGCTCCGCGATCGGGATGAAATCCTCCGGTGATATCCAGCCAAGTTCTTCATCATGCAAGCGTACCAGTGCTTCAGCGGAGTTATAAACGCCCTTCTCCACCGAGAAGATCGGCTGATAATATACCATCAGCTCATCCCGGTCGAGTGCCTGCTTGACCGCCTTTTCAAACGCTTTGTCCTGTTTGATCTTGCCTAAATCGTAATCCTTTGCATACGTGATTCTACCCTTCTGCAACCGCTTCGCCATTGACATAGAGTAATCCATAACCTCGACCAGCTGTCCATATGCAGACGCATCTGTCGGACAATTCACACAACAGATGGATGCAGACATCATAATGCCTGCCTGATTCTCACTGTACCACGGATGGCGGAACCGCTCATGTACCGTCTGTGCCACCGCGTCAATCTGATCCAGATCCTTGTATAACACGATACAGAACTGGTCTGCGCCCAGACGGAACACCGTCTTGGCAAATGGAAGCGTCTCCATGAAAGCGCCGATCTGCCGAAGCAGATTATCTCCATTTTCAACGCCATAGGTCTTATTGATAAACTTGAAATCATCCATCGCAACGACTACGATTCCAAATGGTTTTTCGTTAATAAAAAAGGTGTGCAGATATTCGCCAAAAAAACGCCGGTTAAACTGCTTTGTCACCGTATCAATGACCGCATTTGGATTCTGCAGATAATAATAAATCGTCAGACAGACCGTTGCTGTCACAAAATTCAACAGCAATACATGTGTTTTTAACTGCAAAAAGACCGCTAACACAACAAGCAGCATATGAAACAGTACAACCATTGCCTTGGCAAACAATGTATGATTCACCCGGTGCAATGCCACGACCGAGCTTGCCACAATTGCAGCTATCGCAACCGTGATCAGCACCAGCACTCCATAGTCATAGGTATACTGCCAGCCTTCCGCCTCGTATACCCAATGGGTATATGGATTCGTCACCAGTGCAGCCACATCAACCACGCCACACAATGCCAGCATCCATTTGGCATGCAGCATCTGCTTTGCATTGATATGTACGATCTGCAGCACGTAGTATGCAAACAGCAGTGGAATCGCATTCAGCGCCAGATGCTGCAAGGTGCTTGTCACCCAGAATCCAGCATTTCCTTCCGTGCCGGACATTTGTGCCAGCTTCGTGCTGACGATCTCCAGTCCCGTTGAGACAAAGACTGCGGCAAGTGCCACTAAAAATGTCCGGTGACTCGCAAGCGGTATTCTTTTTTCATGAAAATACCATATGATTATAATAAGCAACAGATAAATCGCCGCATAATCATATGCCAGATCCCAATTCAACATAGGCACTCCCCGTTCCTAATAAACACTACCTTCCATCCATACATTCAAATCCAGTTCCTGTCCGATTCCTGCGATCGTGCCAGTTCCTGTATACTGCCAGCCAGAATACAGATATGGGAAATCCGGCTGATTCGCATAATGTGCCAGCCACAGCTTATAATCTCCCAGTCTTGTCATATCCAGCTTCTGTACAAACCAGTTCCGGTTCGAATAAATCATCGGTGTGTAGCCTGCGCTCTTCACGGTCTCGCAGAATCCGACAACGCCATCCGTCCGTGCATCATTAGAGAGGTCAGCGGTTCTCGCTCCGTCCGCATAGACCTCCTCTGTATCAATCACAACCGGCATATCGAGCGTATATGCAGATGCCAGATTCAGCGCAAACTGTGCTTCCTCCACACCTTCCTCGTAGCTGATCGCCTGGCTGTAAAAATAAATTCCTACCTTGATTCCGGCTGCTTTGGCGCCCTCTATATGCGTCTGAAACATCTCATCTGCCACCAGTTTGCCTTCCGAGCCATAGCCCCGGTATCCAACCCGGATAAATGCGATTGTAACGCCTGCCTGCTTCAACGCATCCCAATCCAGTTCTGCCTGATAGGAAGACACATCCACAGCAAGTTCAGACAGCCGGCTGCCATCTCCGGCATGGTATGCCATGATCGTGTTGTCGCCGTCCTCCATGTAGAAATTATCTGTCTGGAAATCGTTGCGCGGCACTTCCTTTACAATCTTATAAAATTCACAATTCGGAATATCGCCAACCAACACATAACTGGCTTTCGCAAACTGCCAAAAGTTCGTGTAGATCATCTGCGCTTCTGCGCCCGGCTGCAATGTCCATGTATACCCTTGTCCCGTCACAGGAACCGGCTTATATTTCTTGCTTTTTCCGATATTGACACCTATGACTACACCGATCAGGACAAGCACGAGTGCAATGGCGCCAACCAGTATCACATGTGGCCAGTATATCTCATAATCTCTTTTTTTCTGCTGTTCCATACTCATTGGTGAACCTTTCTTAACCTACTTCCTATCATATCACAAACGGGCATCTGACTCAACCGGAAACGCCTTATTTTTCGAGCGTTTTATTATATATACGCCGAGCACACACAACCCGACTCCGCCGACAATCAACACCAGAGCCGGCACACCATTCTCTGAAAAAATCGGCAGGATACGCGCAATCTGTTTCGGATAAAATCCAGCTGTCACGGACAATGCATTGTTGAAAAAATGCATGAGCATGCCTGGAAGCAAACTCTCCGACTGTACTGCCACATAGCAGAGTGCCATACCAATCAGTGCTGTCGTCGGTGCCTGCACCAGATTCATATGATACAGTCCGAACACGATCGCAGCCGTCAGGATTGCCGCCCGTTTCTTCATCGTATGCTCCAGCGAAGATAGCAGAAATCCCCGGAACAAAAGCTCCTCGCACACCGCCGGAAGCAGAGCAATCAGCAGCAGGCAGACGCCATATCCATATGAATAGATCGCTTCCATAGATCCTGTCATACTCTCCGCACTCTCCGGGAACAACATGCTTGTGATACTCGTCAGGAGCATACCTACCAGAATCGTTCCCATCATCAGCACAAGTCCGCCAAGCAGAAATCCCGGACGACAAAGCCGGATACGAAATGTCTTTCGAATATTCTTCTTTGTATACCACGCAGTCAGAAGCGGAACACCACCGACAATGCCCTGTGTGACAAGCAATCCAACAAGCATACTCTTCGCACTGGCAAAACCGCCGGCATAGATCATCAGCACGAGCACGACCGGCAGTACCAGACAGACATCTCCAACCGCTGGGACACCACCCTTGATCATATTGCTTCGACGTTCAAAGATCTGTACATTTCCAGTTCCATCACCAAACAAAATTGCTTCACTGTTATAAAGTTTTCCGAGCACAAGCACCGCAATGATTCCGTATGCTACATTGCTGAACAGCACAATCGTAATCGATGAAAAACTGAACTTAAACGCCAGCAGATCCCGGATCAGCAGACAGATATTGGCAACCGGAACAAGTGCCATATTCCGGGTAAGTGTGACATTTGGCATAAACCCAATAAATGATGCAAACATCACAAGCAGCATAAGCGGCGTAATATAATTATTTGCCTCCTTGTAGGTCTTTGCAAATACGCAGAAACACATGGAAAGCGCACTGATCAAAACTGCAAAAGCAAGAATACACAGGCAGCAGACTAAGATTGCCGGAACGAATTTTGACACCTGTATTTTCGAAACCATACTGGTCGTCTGTGCCGCCAGTTTGTACAGATATACACCAATTCCACCCATTGAAAGGACATTTAACAAAGCAGATGCCACGCCAATCGTTCCAACGGTCAGGAACTTACTGAAGATCAGTTCCTGATTCGTGACCGGCAGCGTCAATATCGTCTCAAGCGTTCCGCGCTCCCGCTCTCCGGCTGTCGTGTCGATCGCCGGGTACATCGTTCCCATCAGAAGACTCACAACAAGCATAAATGGCACGATCACACCGAGCAGACTTCCGGTCGTCTCCTCAGTACTCGCGCGGTCGTCGTCCTCTACCTCAAATGGATGTAACACCGTATCCGGGTCTAATCCTGCCGCCTCCAGACTCTGATTCGTCAGGGAATCCGAATACGCTGAGAGTACCTGACGCACCTTCTGTTCCGCATAGCTGGAATTCGTAACCGAGGACAGATACGCGATATTATATCCAGTTCCATCTTCATTTTCATATACGATCGCATTGATCTTTTCTCCCCGCAGGATCGTCGAAATATCTGCATCCATAACATTCAGATCGCACAGCTTGAAATGCAGCGTGTCATCATCCGGATGCAGAAACATCTCGACGAGCTCCGGATTCGTATCCATAAAATCAACCGCAATTTCATATGTCTGTGTATCCATCTGTGTTGTCACTTTTGACATCATGACCATACCGCCAACAAACATCAGCGGATAGATCAAAAGTGGCACGATCACCATCATAATGATCGTCTTTTTGTCCCGGAGGACGTCTAATATTTCTTTCTTATACAGTTGTTTGATCACCTTGAAATTCATGACATTTCCTCCTTTCCTGCAGGTATCAGCTTTTTAAATGCATCCCGTAGATTCGTTGTTTCTGTCTGTGCATAGATCTCCGGCAGAGTCCCCTCTGCAATTACACGTCCATGCGCCAGCATCAAAATCCGGTCACACAGAAGTTCCGCTTCCTCCATGTAATGTGTGGAATAAAGCACTGCCTTTCCGCGCTCCTTCTCCGCCCGCATGAAATCAACAATCGCACTGCTGCTCACAATATCGAGTCCCAGAGTTGGCTCATCAAAAATATAGAGTTTCGGACTGTGGATCAGGCACCGGGAAATAGAAGCCCGCTGTGTCTGTCCGGTAGACAACTTCTCGATCCGGTTGTCGATAAAATCCTCCAGCGACAAAATCTGTGCAATCTCTTCAATCCGCGCATGAATCACATTCTCCGGCAATCCGTAGATGTTCCCGGCAATCGTCAGCAGCTCCCGCGTGGAAAGTCTGCCATACAGCTTCGTATTGCCCGACAGATAGCCAATCTGCCGTTTGATCTCTGTCTGATCAGTGATAATCCGGTCGCCATCGGTATATCGGACTACACCCTCCGTCGGCTGCATCAGACAGCCAAGCATCCGCAGCAGCGTCGTCTTTCCTGCGCCATTTGGACCTAATACCCCGACGATCTCGCCCTCCTTTATGTGCAGACTTACATGATCGACCGCTGAAAATAATACCTTCTTATGCTTCTTCTCATTCTTTTCAAACTGTTTTACCAGATTTTCTGCCTCTAACATTCCTTCTCCTTTCCCAATTCATCCATACTATATGTTCCGTCTCAAAAAGAAAAAGGCTGTCCGGTTTCTGCACGGACAGCCTTAATATTTGTAATTGATCTTATATTCTTCACTGCCAAGCTTGACATGTATGATTCTGTGGTTATAACCAATCAGATTGTAACGGCACATTAATTTTGTAACCCAGCCCAGCTTCTTTGGTATCTCCAGATATCGAAAAATCGGCTGTTCGTCGATAATGCGGTAATCTGGCCGCCATGCACCAAACATCTGCGCAGCATTGTTTACTGAAAACTTCCGTTTTTTCCGTTTTTGTACGGTCTGACTATGTTTCCATGTGTTCGCCGTCGCATTCGCCAATGTGGATGATGCAGTGAATACCAGATGGGAACCTGGGAACAACGCCCGTATCTTCGCAATCAGGTCGCGCACCTCATTCTTATTCAAGTATGAAAATCCATCGTCACACACGAACATGACACCCTGATTCTGTTTACACCGGATCTCGTCTAACCACGAAAAATCCATCAGGCGCCGTCCAATCGTCTTCTCCCGCTCGCGCACGCCATACATCGCCCGCCGGACTGACATGATATTATGAGAATCTACGCTATACCACTGAATTCTTCCATTATCTACTCTGCCAAACATATTGTCCAGCCGGCATGCCATATGTACAACCGTTCCACAAGGGAATTCCTCCGTAAACCGGCGCACCAGCGTATCGCAGGCACTCGCATCCGCTGCCATGCGGATATTCTGGTATTCACTGATATGTGGATTCAGTCTGGTAAAATCAAATTTATGGTCATATATAAACTTAGACGCCCAGTCATCCTTGAAATATTCTGGATATTTCTTAGACCAGTCTGACATCATTTTCAAAGGATAGATCGCACGCAGCGACGTATCAAATGTTCCGTTGATACAGTCGATCAAAAAGCCCTGTGCTTTCTTGTACTCCTTTGTCTTATCGTAGATCATGAAATCTTCCGCTTCATCTTCAAATTCAAAGAACCGGATATTCACGCCAGCCTTCTTCGCTTTCTTATAAAACTCCCGCGCATAGCAGTGATACAAATCCTGCACCCCGGAAAACAGCACAACATCGTCACAGATATCGGTCATGTCTCCATAGTATGGACTGGTATACTCCGTCTTTACCGCATAATCACGCACCCAATAGGAGTTCAGGAACTCTTTGACATGCTCATTATAAAATGTCCACTTTGCATGCTTGGAATTCTCGATCAGTTCCTGCTCTAAGCTCTTATCAAAAAACTCGGTATCCATCATCGGCGACAGCAGATACAACTGATCCGGTTTGCGCAAGCCTTCCCGCCATGCCGCCATCGCAAGCGACAATGCCAGACCCCCGCCAGCGCCACAGCCCATAAGCACCACGCGTTCCACGTCCTGTCCTTTCGTACAGTTCGCATACGCCGGTTCCAGCATCTGAAAGACTTCCCGGCAACAATGCTCCGGTGCAAGCGGATACATCGGCAGGAAAATTCCCGCATGACACGCAAGTGCTGTCTTCGCAAGGAACATCCATTCTGCAGGGTTCATCCGGAAACACAGCTTACTGGAATACAGATACATAATGTAAGTCCCATTAAATCCCTGTTTGGGCACGAGCCGATAGCATAACCGTCCCTCTTCGTGCAACTCGTCAATGTCAAACTGCTTCACAACAAATGGTGGAATTTTAAATTCGGCTTTCCGTTTACTGAGTTCCACCTGTCGCTTCAGATCTTCCGCACGCATCCTGTGAAATTTTGAAGATATCGTTTTTCCCATAGTACCTATATTTTACCAAACTTATCCTATATGGGCAAGCTGTTTTCCTTCTCATTTTCTCCCTGCGGAAGATGGGGTGAGGTGGCATCAGAAAAAGGTCCAGTGGACCTTTTTCCCACCGAACCGACCGACGAGCCATTTATGGCGAGGAGACCTTGAACCCACGGGTTCAAGAGGCGCAGCCTCTTGGAAGCAAAAAAGCATCCCACTCGGGATGCTTTTCTTGTTTCTAATGCGGAAGATGGGACTTGAACCCACACGGTATTGCTACCACAGGCACCTGAAGCCTGCGCGTCTGCCAATTCCGCCACTTCCGCGTACTGCGTTTCGTATCATATCATTTCTATCCGCAAATGTCAACAGAAAAATTGATAAAATCGAAACGCTTTTTCATTTTTAATTATTCTGCGTCCGTTGCAGAGGCATCACTGCCAGTTGCAGCCGGTGTCTCAACAGTTGCATCACTGGCGGTTGCCTGTACCCCCTTGCCATTCTCTAACAGGTAATCGACTACCTTCTGAGCCAGCGCATAATAAACAAGATCCTCAGAAGTATAATTCTCTTCAAGGCTGGACTCATCATCGTAACCATAATAATCCATGATCGTCTTCTTATAGTCATCAACCTCTGCCTTATCAACCGTGATTCCAGCATCCTTTGCAACTGCACATACCGCAATCTTTTCCTTCATGTAATCCTCAGCCAGCCCCTGTACATACTCACGGAAATCAGACTCGCTCTGGAAACCATATCTGGCTGTTACATAATCGCCAAGTGAATAGCCATACTGAGAAGCTGCCTGTTCCTGCTGGGAAATACTCTTATCAATCAGATCCTGCATTTCCTTCTCTGGATATTCGTTATAAGTAGTCTTCTCTACAAGCACCTGCATAACGGCACTTTCGTTTGCACTCTTATCCGACTTGTCATACTGCTCAACCAGATCCTTTCTGACGGAATCCTCATATTCAAGAATCGTTGTTGCATCTGTATAAGAAGCAACAAAAGCATCATTATATTCTGGAAGCTGTGTCTCTGTGATATAGTTAATCGTAATCTTAAAATCTGCTTCCTTTCCGTTCAGCTCATCCTTACCATAATTCTCCGGGAACGTTGCCTTGATATTGAACGTCTCGCCAACCTTATGGCCTATGATACCATCCTCAAAGCCCGGAATCATGGATCCACTTCCAAGTGTCAGGTCATAACCAGAGCCATTTGAATTACCACCTTCGAATTCCTCGCCATCGATACTACCAACGAAATCAATATTGACATTATCGCCTTCCTTGACAGTTCCTTCCTTTACCTGTGTCTTCGTTGCATACTGCTGCAACAGGGAATCAATCTTTGTCTTTACATCCGCATCTGTCACGGTCGATTTTGTCTCTTCATATTCCAGTCCCTTATAGTCTGGCAGGTCACAATACGCTGCATATTTGTCAATCATGCTCTGCTGGTCAACGCCGTCTACCTTCTTTCCACATCCGGTAAGCATTGTCATCCCAAGCGCAAGACTCAGTACATACCCAAGTGTTCTAAACTTCTTCATAATACATATCCCTTCTGATTCTACCTAAAAATATAAGATTTAAAAACTTAAATCCCTAGCATTTATACCATATTTTAAAGAAAATGAAAAGGCAATTTTCATATTTCACAAAGAAATCACAGGGCATACACATTTTTTCCGGCATGTATAAGGCACAAAAATGGCTTGAATACGCGGTTTTTCGGCATTTTAGGAGTCCAAAAAATCGCAACATCTAGTTTTTGTGCATTTTTTTCATACTAGATTTAGTGTTTTCATGTTTACAAACCACAAGTCAGATGATATAATGTGAAACCGTATTCACGTTTTTTATTTGGATACCAAAGAAATACACTGACAGATAGTTTTAGGAGAGGGTTTATGAAAGTTATCAAACGAGATGGTCATACAGTGACCTATGACCGCAGCAAGATCATCACTGCCATCAAAAAGGCAAATGCTGAGGTTGAACCAAGTGAAAAAGTAACCGATGAAAAAATTGAGGAGATTGTTCAGGGGATTGAAAGCAAGAACCGCCCACGTATGCTGGTGGAGGATATCCAGGATATCATCGAGCAGAAGCTGATGGCGGACGGCAAGTTTGTACTTGCCAAGACTTACATTATTTATCGTTATACCCGCGAGCTTGTCCGTAAGGCAAATACAACGGACGATTCTATTTTAAGTCTGATTAAAAACCGTAACAAAGATGTTATGGAAGAAAATTCAAACAAGAACGCAACGGTTGCCTCTACCCAGCGTGACCTGATCGCCGGTGAGGTATCCAAGGATCTGACACGTCGTGTTCTGCTGCCAGAGAAGATTTCTAAGGCACATGATGAGGGCGTACTGCATTTCCACGATGCGGATTATTTCTTACAGCCAATCTTCAACTGCTGTCTGATCAATATCGGCGATATGCTTGATAATGGAACTGTAATGAACGGAAAATTGATTGAGAGTCCAAAGAGCTTTCAAGTAGCCTGTACGGTTATGACACAGATTATTTCCTCGGTTGCCAGCAGCCAGTACGGCGGACAGTCTGTAGATATCCGTCATCTCGGCAAATATCTGCGCAAGAGCTACAACAAATATAAGAACAAACTGGTTGAGGAATTCGGAGATAAGATTGACGATGCAATCCTGGAGCAGATGGCACAGGACCGCCTGCAGGACGAGCTTCGTTCCGGTGTCCAGACAATCCAGTACCAGATCAATACATTGATGACAACCAATGGACAGTCCCCATTCGTGACATTGTTCCTGAATCTCGATCCAAACGACGAGTATATCGAGGAAAATGCAATCATCGTGGAGGAGATTCTCCGTCAACGTCTCGAGGGCATCAAAAACGAGAAGGGTGTGTATGTGACACCTGCATTCCCGAAGCTTATTTATGTATTGGATGAGCACAACTGCTTAAAGGGCGGAAAATATGACTATATTACGAAACTGGCGGTCAAATGTTCAGCCAAGCGCCTCTATCCAGATTACATCTCTGCGAAAAAGATGCGTGAAAACTACGAAGGCAATGTATTCTCCTGTATGGGATGCCGTTCGTTCCTCTCTCCATGGAAGGATGAGAACGGAAATTATAAATGGGAAGGACGTTTCAACCAGGGTGTTGTATCCCTGAACCTTCCACAGATTGGTATTCTGGCAAAGGGCAATGAAGAAAAGTTCTGGAGCATGCTCGACGAGCGTCTGGATCTGTGCTACGAAGCTTTGATGTGCAGACATAATGCACTGCTTGGTGTTACCTCGGATGTCAGTCCGGTACACTGGCAGTACGGTGCGATTGCCCGTCTGAAAAAAGGTGAAAAGATTGATCCATTATTGAAGGATGGATACTCTACAATCTCCCTTGGTTATATCGGCTTGTACGAGGTAACAAAGCTTATGACTGGCAAGAGCCACACCGAACCGGAAGGTGAGGAATTTGCCCTTCGTGTTATGAACCGCCTGCGCAAGGCTTGTGATACGTGGAAGGAAGAAACCGGACTTGGTTTCGGTCTGTATGGCACACCGGCAGAAAGCCTCTGCTATCGTTTCGCAAGAATCGACCAGGAGCGTTTCGGCACGATCGAAGACGTCACAGACAAGGGCTATTATACGAACTCTTATCATGTGGATGTCCGCGAGAAGATCGACGCATTCAGCAAGTTCCGTTTTGAAAGCCAGTTCCAGACCATTTCCTCTGGTGGTGCGATCTCTTATGTGGAGATTCCAAACATGCGCCACAACTTAGAGGCACTCGAAGAGATCGTGCGTTTCATCTACGACAACATTCAGTATGCAGAGTTCAACACGAAATCCGATTACTGCCATGTCTGTGATTACGATGGAGAAATCATGATCAACGACGACAACGAGTGGGAATGTCCACAGTGCGGCAACAAGGATCACTCCAAGATGAATGTGACACGTCGTACCTGCGGCTACCTCGGCGAGAATTTCTGGAATGTCGGCAAGACGAAAGAGATCAAAGCACGTGTATTACATCTGTAAAGTCGAGGTTAGAAAATAGATATGAATTATGCGGATATCAAGCGCATTGATGTGGCAAACGGACTCGGCGTGCGGGTTTCCCTGTTCGTGTCCGGCTGTTCCCATCACTGCAAGGGCTGTTTTAACGAAGAAACATGGGATTTCAACTACGGAAAACCATTTACAGAAGCGGAGATTGAGCAGATCTTGGATTATCTGAAACCAGACTATATCAAGGGACTGTCGCTACTCGGCGGGGAACCTTTCGAATATGTCAACCAGCAGGGACTGCTGCCTTTGCTTCGACGGTTTAAGTCTCTGTACCCACAGAAAGATGTGTGGTGCTACACAGGCTATGATTTTGAAAAAGATATACAGGGAAAAATGATGGTGATGTGGCCGGAGACACGTGAATTGCTTCGCTACATCGATATACTGGTCGACGGGGAATTCGAAATGGATAAGAAAGATTTGTCCCTCCGCTTCCGCGGCTCCTCCAACCAGAGAATCATCAACGTCAAGCGTTCGCTTGCAGAAAACAAAGTTTGTCTGGAGGAGGAATTTTACAAATGATTACCCATATGCAGGTAAATGTTAAGAAATTAGACGAAAACGCAGTACTGCCAACCTACGGTTCTACCAACGCTGCCGGTGCCGATTTGTACGCATGTATCGATGCGCCACTTACGATTGCACCACATGAGACGGTGATGGTTCATACCGGACTTGCCATGGAGATTCCAGAAGGTTATGCCGGACTTGTCTATGCCAGAAGCGGACTGGCTGCCAAACGTCATCTGGCTCCTGCAAATAAAGTCGGTGTTGTCGATTCCGATTACCGCGGTGAGTTCATGGTTGCTCTACACAATCACAGCAACGAGCCACAGACGATTGAGCCAAAGGAGCGTATCGCACAGCTTGTCATCACACCATATATTGTTGGTGATTTCGCAGTGGTTGACGAATTAGAAGAAACCGAACGCGGTGCCGGTGGTTTTGGTTCCACGGGACGATAAGATACTATTTCAAAACAAATGGGTGCACTAAGCAAGTGCACCCATTTGTTTCTGTTTCATTTTCTGAATATCTGCTGTCACATCCCGCACAGCAAACACAACCGAGGTCACATGTCCCTTTGCATCCCAGCATTGTGGTGTCAAAATCGAACAGGCACAAATTCCAAAATCATTCTCTGAGACAAATGTAATATAGGATTCTCCCTTCAGACGCTCATCCAGGTCTGACAGATTGACAAATTTTTGATAAGCGCCCCTATACGCCTGTCCCACGAAATTCTGAATGTAGCTTTCCAGCATAACTTTTGCAGTTGCCTGTTTCTGCAGCACCGCGCCGACTTCGCCTGGCATTTTGATGGCTTCCCACTCTCCCGTATCCAGGTGGATCAGAAGATTCAGTTTATAAATACTTCCGACCGCATTGATAATCCGAAACTGCTTCTGCATCTCCCGCATCGTATTCTGTGCCGACCGGTTTCGCAAAAACGTAAGAACCAGCAGGAAAAAGATATAAACGGCTGTACTAAACGCCAGAATCGTCGTTCGTGTTGCAAACACCTGACTCGAAGGATATACCACATACAATCTATACTGCTTATATCGCATCTGCCTTCCGTACCAACGTTTCCCGTTATATTTTAATTTTGTAATCCTGCCTTCCCTCCATGCCGTATCATCTGTGATGTCAATCGGACATCCAACCACGGATTGCCCCTGCACATGGTTCTCATTTGTATTCAACACGATTTCACCATTCGTGATAACTACCATACCATCCATCTTAAACTGATGTCCGGAAAGCATTGTATCAAGGGAGATTTCATTCACGCCCATTGGGCGGAGTTCCACCTCATGATAACAGAGGATCAATCCGGTCACACCCTCTCTTGCGACGACTGCAAAATCATATGTCTTTTCTCCTATCTGCAGCCGCTCCATATAAGATTTTTCCGGATGCTCCAGAATCTGCGATACAGAATCATCCTTCAGTTCCTTCTCAAATAGGATCTGTGCATCTTCTCCACTGGAAAGAACGCAATTCCCCGCTTTGTCTGTCACGACAACCCCGGTGAGATTCCCATCCACCACATACGCATCCAAAATGTCCTTGTGAATTGTTACTCCATACTGCTCATACATTGCAATCGAGATTGCCTTTTCCTGCAGATTGATCAGATCCTTCGTCTTATCATCACTCACATAATTGTCGTACCGTTCACAGGTCTGACGTGCATATAGCAACGTCTCATCTGCCACGCCACTGACCGTCTGCTTCGCCATATAAGTTGTGAGCAAAAAAATAAATGCCAGTAATAAAACTCCCGCCACGGGCGGAATCAATCTTATCACGACATTTTTCTTCGCATGTTTCGTATATTTCACCATCATTTATCCCCCCTACGATATACTTGGTGCTTTTTTCGTTTGTCCCCGCACCAATTATATGTCATGCTGCGTCAGCTGTCTACCACTAATTTACAAAAATCCCCCGGAATATGAAAATTCCGAGGGATTTCACTAAAAGAGAGGGACGGCTTTCTTTTACTCCAGATTCAGCTTATGCTTACAGGTAAGCGTTGTAGCCACGGAAAGTACCGCAATTCCGACAACCTCTATGATCGTAACCGTCACAAGCACAATCAGATACTGCTTTGCTGTCGATGAGATCTGCTCCAGAAATAAGTCAATATCCTGCTTTGACAGAATCTCACTGAACACAACAACAAGTATGCCGTATATCATCTGGATCAGAGCAAAAATCATAACTGACCATATGCGTTTCCCCTTTGTGAATGCATGACCAAATGCATAGGCGGCATTGATCGTCCAGATATTGCACATCACACCGAGCCACATCATAAGAAGTGCCAATACACCATCCAGCACAATCAGACCCCGATCCACTGTCATCCCGGACATCGAAAGGAATTGCTGTACGAACCCTACGAAATCACTGAACACCTCGAAATTCCCCGTTGCGACGCAGACAGCAAGCCCATAAACAGCAACCATCCAAGCAATCATCACCAGATCACAGATAAGTCTCGCGCCAATGAGTGTGGATGTCTTTACCGGCAGGGTATGGGTGAGATACCCCTGATCCTTGAAGAAGCGATTCCGGAAATCAAGGCATGGAAGCAGTACAACCATCACAATCACGGCAAACATTGCCAGAGCAAACATCACGTCTACAAGCTTTACAAATACAGCAAATGCAGTCGTACCAACCACGTTATATAATTTATCCAGCCCGAGCACGATAACCGCAAAAAGCATCACACCGGCAGATATCATTCCGACTAATCCGGAACGGTTTACAAATTCATTTTTTATACATTTTCCTAGCATCGAAATACCTCCCTGAATATCTCATCAATTGACTGTCCTTTTTCTGCCCGCAATGCATCCGCATCCTTCTGACAGATAATCTCTCCCTCTTTGATGAAGATAACTTCATCCAATATGTTCTCGATATCCGAGATCAGATGGGTGGACAGCAGGATCGTCGCTTTCTCATCGTAGTTTGTAAGAATTGTCTGCATGATATAGTCTCTGGCTGCCGGATCGACACCTGCGATCGGCTCGTCTAAGACATACAGCCTTGCCCGTCGGCTCATCACCATAATCAGCTGTACTTTCTCCTTGTTACCCTTGGACAGCTTTTTGAGTGTCATGTTCGGATCGATATTTAAGAGTTGCATCATGTCATATGCCCGCGCCTCATCAAAATCCGCATAGAAATCCTTGAACATATTGACAAGCTGGCGGATCTTTAAGTACTCGTTAAAATACGTCCGCTCCGGCAGATACGACACAACCGCCTTTGACTCCGGTCCTACCGCATGCCCACAGATGCGGATACTTCCTTTCTCCGGCTGCAGCAAACCAACCAGCATCTTGATAAGTGTTGTCTTGCCACTTCCGTTCGGTCCCAGCAGACCGATGATCTTTCCTTCCGGCAATGTCAGGTTCAGGTTCTCAAATACAGTTTTCGAGATCCCATACCCTTTCTTCACACCGGATACTTCTACTAAATTACTCATAGTTTCCGTTCCTCCTGATTTATGGTTCTGATTGCTTATTCTGCTTTCGCAGTTGATTCTTTTAGGAATGTTTCAAGCACTGCACATATTTCGCTGTCCGCATATCCAAGACTCCGCATATTATCCACATAAGCCTGTATATGCTTTTTACTTAATTCCTCTCTCAAGCTTCCACCTCCTGCTTTCGGCTCTGCAACAAATCGTCCGGCTGTCCGTTGGGAATACAGCACGCCCTCGCGCTCTAGCTCTGCCAGTGCTTTCTGCATCGTATTCGGATTCACACCTGCGGTCACTGCAAGCTCCCGCACCGCCGGTACCTGATCACCCGGCTTTAAGACGCCCTGCGCGATCTGCGTCTTGATGATTTCCACAATCTGCAAGTAGATTGGAGATTCATTGTTAAACTTCCACGCCAATCGTTGTTCCTCCTTTTTGTATTGTTGTATTATCTAAATAGTACAGTAATACAACAATACAGTTTTGTCAAGTACTTTTTATAAAAATATGCCGAACATGTTTCATAATTGCTTTTAATCAAAAAATCGAGCAGGTTAACACCTACTCGATTGACTATTTTTATATGAAAACACCTGCCAGGCAAACCATAACCATAACAACAATTCCACATAATAACTGCTATACAAAAATAAGCATATCAAAACCGCACCCAATATTCCATTTGTTTTTTTGCTTCTCAATCTAAAACAATCTAACAAAACATATATACTAAACAATATAAATAGAGCAACATATTTAACACCTATTTGTGCCGCCTCTACACCTATACACATGCCATAAATTATCAACGTCAACAGAATGCACGCCATTTTCACACATCGCTTAGTTTCTGTTATGGTATCCCCACTGTTCCAGACAGCCACAAGCAACAATATCATACCAATACAAAAATTCACATTTGCACAGTACCGATGATACAAATATGATACACTCGGTTTGATATGGAATCTTAGTTTTTCATCAACCGTCACTGGATATTCTACTTCTACAGTTCCTTTCAAATCCCCACTCTGTTTTATACGGATTACATCTGTTCCAGGCTTTTCTGCCTTCACCACGCAACCTTGAAAATCCTTATGATTCCATGCCAATCCGATGATTGCATATTCATGCTCTATCGTTAAATCTGCATATGGATAGTAACTAGACAAATCCTCACATACAACCGTCGTCCTCGTTTCCTCTGGAATATATGCATAAAACGTCTTCTTTGGTGCAAATATATATGCAAGATTACATACGATCCCACATATTGCAAAAATTATTACAGCTCTGCGCACTGTCTTTTTTGCAAATGCATCCCTGACACAACGCCATGCACTTACCCGTTGTTCTATCTTACCTGTCAATATCAGGTATATCACAACTGATGAAATATGCAGGTATATTATAATAGTCGTTTTATCTGCCTGTGGGAACAACTGAATTAACATCTTACATATACTGATTCCCGCAAACAAAAAGCTCTCTAAAACAACTACATTTTTAATCATTGTATAAACCATATAACATGCAAGCAACACAGGCACCCAGTTAATCAGCCTTGACACCCATAGCCATGGAATAATTGTATAGCGTACAGTTTCCGTTGTTTGATTCCTTACAACTGTGGAAAATATGTTATAATCCTGCACAGAAATACCAACGATCAAAATATATGTAACAATATACATTATGGTACAATAAAAAATTTTTTTCTTCATTTATTTTGTCCCAACTGTATCATTTACAATCGTATCATACACGTCCATATCTACGCTGTCCGGATACTTGAAGATCGGATCGATCTGTGCCTGCCATTTCGTAAGCGTATCCGATAAAGCTTCCTGTACCTGCTGATTGTAAAGCACGATCTTCTGCTCATTTGTTTTCGTCTGATCAGTCAGAGCAATCATCTGGAATACATGATAACCATACTGAGTCTCCACAACCGTGCTGTACTGTCCATTCTCCATGCTGTAGAGCAGATCATACACATCCTGTCCGTATGTCTCCAGAATCTGCGATGGACTCATCGTCTGCGTCTGCGCCTGATCCAGCTGGTAGTACTCTGCCAGCTTCTCAATTGCTGCACCTGTGTTGTCCTTCAAGTCTGCCGTCGCAAGTGTGCTGCACGCCTGTAGCGCATTTTCATATTGCTGTTTCTTCTGATCATCCGTGTATGGGGTTATCACGCCATTTTCATCCATACTATAACATGCAAAATACATATCATAGAAGGTCGTCATCCGCGCCTCTTCATCAGAAATCTCAATCTTCCGGTCATCTAAGATCTTTGCTTCCACCTTCGATGCGATTGCATTTTCCTGCATCACCTTCTCGGCCTTTTCCTTTGTGATCTCCATATTCTGTAACTGTTCGTCCGTCAGGCCCTCGCAGAAATCATCTGCCTTCTGATTTAACTCTGCCAGTTCATCGTCGCCCAGTGTGATTCCAAGCTCCTCTGCATGCGCACACAACGTCTTGACACGGACAATCTCATTTACAACTTCCTCACGCGTCAGGTTCTCCATAGAAGTTCCCGCACCACCATCCGGAAGCACCGTCTGCCAGACATCACTGCCGTACTGCATCTCATACCGCTCCCGCACGGTTTCTATATAGATATATACCTCGCCCTTGGTTACCAGATTATTTCCATACTGAAACACCAGTGTTCCACTGCTTGTCTGCTTTGTTTCTTCTTCCTTTTTCTCTCCACAGCCGGAAAGCATCGGCACCATCAGGCAGATACACAACAATATTGCAATTAGTTTTCGACAACGTCTATTATGCTTCATGGTTCACATCCTCCGTATTATACAATGTGCGGATATCCTCAATTACCTTCTCGCAGGAAGATACCATCTCTTCCTCGATCAGCTTCGACATACGGATACGGAAATATGTCTGTTTGCCCGCGGTAAGCCGCAATGTGTTCTTATACCGTTTCAATAACGGATTGACCCGTTCCGCCTGCACAGGTGCCTGCGGCAGCATGTAAAATCGCACCTCGTCGCCTACGTATTTGATATCCGTAATATAAACCTCATGTGCAATTGCTTTCAGATACGCCACATCAAGCAAGCGGAAGAACGGCTTTGGCGGCTCTCCAAACCGGTCACGCACCTCCTCTAAGATGGCATCATTATCCTCGCGGTTCGCACATTTTGAGATTCTCTTATACAAATCCAGCTTCACATATTCATTCTTCACATAGCTGTCTGGAATATAGGCATTGAGCGGAAGTTCTACGTTTGTCACGAACTCCTCACGCACCGTCTCACCAGACAGACGCCGGATCGCATCGTTCAACATCTGGCAATACAGATCATAACCGACTGCCTCAATATTTCCCGACTGCTCCTGTCCAAGCAGATTTCCGGCTCCACGAATCTCCAGATCCTTCATTGCTATCTTATACCCGGAGCCAAGATCTGTAAACTCCCGGATTGCTTTCAGCCGCTTCTCTGCGACTTCTTTTATCATCTTATCGCGCTTATAGAGCAGGAATGCGTAGGCACTCCGGCTGGAACGTCCAACACGTCCCCGCAGCTGATAGAGCTGTGACAGACCGAACCGGTCTGCATCATGTATAATGATCGTATTGACATTTGGGATATCCAGTCCCGTCTCAATGATCGTCGTCGATACTAGCACATCAATCTCACCCTTGATAAAACGGCGCATCATCGCTTCAAGCTCCCGCTCCGGCATCTTGCCATGTGCAAATTCAATCGTTGCATCTGGCAGCACCTGACGGAGTTGTCCCGTGATGTCCGCGATCGTCTCTACCCGGTTATACACATAATATACCTGTCCGTTTCGCGCAAGCTCCCGGTTGATTGCCTCTTTTACAAACTCCAGATCGTACTCCATAATATACGTCTGGATCGGCAGCCGGTCGACTGGCGGCTCTTCCAGCAGACTGATGTCGCGAAGTCCAACCAGACTCATATGCAGGGTTCGCGGAATTGGTGTCGCCGTGAGTGTCAGCACGTCCACATTTTTCTTCATCTGCTTGATCTGTTCCTTGTGCTTGACGCCGAACCGCTGTTCCTCGTCAATGATTAAAAGTCCCAGATTTTTAAATACAATATCCTTGGAAAGCAGCCGGTGTGTACCGATCACGATATCGACCATACCAGACTTCATCTGCTCCAACGTCTCTTTTACTTCCTTCGGTGTACAAAACCGGGACAGCATCCGGATATTAACCGGATAGTTCTTCATACGCTCACAGAATGTGTTGTAATGCTGCTCAGCAAGAATCGTCGTCGGCACCAGATAGGCAACCTGCCGGTTATCCTGCACTGCCTTAAATGCCGCCCGGATTGCAACCTCTGTCTTTCCGAATCCGACATCTCCACAGACGAGACGATCCATGATCTTACCGCTCTCCATATCGTGTTTTGTATCGTCAATGGCTTTCTGCTGATCCAATGTCTCCTCATATGGGAACATCTCTTCAAACTCCCGCTGCCATACGGTATCCTCCGAATATTTGTAGCCCTGTGTGCTCGATCGGATCGCATACAGCTCGATCAGTTCTTTTGCAATATCCTCCACATGTCCCTTGACACGTGTGCGCACTTTCTCCCACTCCGGTCCGCCAAGCTTATTCAGTTTGACACGTGCGCCATCCTTGCCGGACAGCTTGCCGATGCGGTCGAGCTGTTCCACAGGCACAAACAATTTACTGCCCTTCGCATACTCGATACTGATATAGTCCTTCATGCGTCCATCGGTTTCCACCTTGTCGATACCGCGGTAGATTCCGACACCATGATTTTGATGTACGACATAATCTCCAACAGAAATATCTGAGAATCCGGCAATCTTCTCACCGGCATATTTCGGCAGCTTCTTTCGTTTTTTCAGTTCCTTAGAGGTAAATATATCACCCTCTGCGATCACAAGCAGATGACACTCCGTAATCTCAAATCCCGTCTCCATTCGACCGACACTGATGCGTACCTCTCCCGGTTTGAGCGGCTGTTCCCGGTTCTCGGTAAAGTACGCCATGACATCATTATCCTGTAAGTTCTTCGCGATACGTTTGCCTCGTGTCGCGGATGGTGACAGGATCAGAATCCGATAATCCTTCTTCTTATATTTCTCGATGTCCTTCATCAGATCCTCGAAGCTGTTGTTGTAGCTGACAAGCCCCTTTGCATCAATCTGAAATGCGTACTGTTCCTTCCATGCTGGCTGCTTCTTGTACAACTCCGAAAGCAAGATCGGCGTACGATTTACCAGTCTTGCCACAACGGTCTTGGCATCATAAAGCACATTTGCCTGTGTCGGCAGAACATAACCGCCCTCCAGACGGCCTTCCATCGACATGCCAAACTGCATCGCATACGCACCAGCACGCTGGTTCACACGCTCTGGATCGTCAATGAAGATATCCGTATCTGTTGGGAAATAATCCAAAAACGACACCGTGTCGTCGTAGAAATATTCCACCATACTGTCTAATCCCATCGTGGAATTAAACTCCTTTAACTCCTCTAATACCGACTCCACCATCTTGTTCAGCCGTGCATACTGCTCCGTGTGGAACTGTTCCTTCAAAAGCTTCGCCTGTGCCTTATGCTCCTTCTCCAGCTTGGCGATACCCTTGCTGATCCGCACATCATCGAGCACCATCTCCGTAGATGGATAGATGACAAACTCCTCGACACGTTCCATCGAACGCTGGCTTTCCACGTCAAAGCTCCGGATACTGTCGATATCATCTCCCCACAACTCAACACGATAAGGGCACTCTTCCGTCAGGGAGAAGATGTCGATGATTCCTCCTCTGACCGAAAACTGCCCCGGGGTCTCTACGATTGAAGTTTTTTCATATCCAAGTGTTGTGAGCTTCCGTGAAAATGTATCGAGCTTCAAGGTATCTCCGACCTTGATCGTCAATATATTTTCTACAATATGTGAGATGGACGGTATTTTGTCCATCAATCCTTCGATAGTCGTAACAACAGTACAAGGACGTCCTTCTGCGATCTTCTTAAAAATCTCCAGCCGCTCCTGTACGGTATTGTTACTGTGAATATCTGCGGAATAAAAGAGAGCGTCCTTCGCCGGATAATAAAAGGTCTGACGGCTGTAAAACCGATAGTCCTCGACGATCTCCCGCGCGCGTCGCTCCTCATAGGTCACGATCAGGCGAAACCGTTTTGTGTCTGACAGTGCCTCCATCAAAAGTGGGGTGATCCGGCGATCCATCCCCCATACATGGTGGATACCGCCCACTTCATCCCGGTGTTTTTTTAACTCTGCAAACCTTGGATCATCCTGAAATGCAAGTGTCAATGCCTTCATTTGCGGATCCTCTTTTCTTAATATACATACTGGTAGAGGAGACATACAGAATTATCATTCGCCGCAGACATGCTCTCGCTCGGTTCAGCACGCAATGGTACTAAATTCGCAGCAACAAGTTGCTGCTTATTAAGTACCAGCGTGCTTCAACGGTCTGCTTACGAATCGATAATTCTGCATGTCTCTATCTACATTTTGTTAATTAAACTTGTTCATGGCAGAGGCCACATCATGCGTAATGATTTCTGCAACTGCCGCTCTTGCCCGGTCAGCGCTCTCCCGAATAATCGTCTGTTCTTCTTTTGAGAACCGTCCAAGCACATAATCTGCAAGATCCATCTTCGCCGGTTTTTCACCGACACCGATCTTGATACGCGTAAACTCCTGTGTGCCAAGCTGCGCAATGATATTCTTGATGCCATTGTGTCCACCGGCACTGCCCTTCGCACGGATGCGAAGCTTGCCGACATCCAGACTGATATCATCATAGATGACGATCAGATCTGACAGATCACATTTATAATAGTCCATCAGTTCCCGCACACTCTCGCCACTCAGATTCATATATGTCTGCGGCATGGCAAGAATGACCTTCTCACCCTCAATGATACCCTTTCCGATCAACGCCTTATGCTTCTTCGTCTCAACCGGAATATTATATGCATCACTGATATTATATATCACGGAGAACCCGACATTATGCCTTGTTCCGGCATATTCCTTCGTCGGATTTCCCAGTCCTACGATTATTTTCATCGTCTGCCTCCTAGTCCTCACGGTGACACATGATCTGTTCTGCTTCTTCGAGCTGATCGATCGTATTCACACCGCGGATCTCGTCACAGGCATCTCCGGTAAGCGGAAGTGCCGATACTTTGAGACCGATCTTTTTGATCAGTGCAATCGTATCCGTCAGGTAATATTCTCCAGCGGCGTTATCATTGCTCAGCAGATCCAGACTTGCAGAAAGTGCCTCGGAATTAAAAATATACATACCGGAATTTACTTCCTTGCATGCCCGCTCCTCTTCGGTTGCATCCTTGTGCTCGATAATCTTCTCGAAATTGCCTGCTGCATCACGGATGATACGTCCGTACCCGGTTGCATCATCCAGAATTGCAGACAATACTGTCACGCCATTTGCTTCCTTGCGATGTTTCTCGACAAGTTCTGTCAATGTCTTTCCAGTAATCAACGGCGTGTCTCCACAGAGCACCAGTGTATCGCCCTCTGTACCAATAAAATCCTTGGCGCATTTGACAGCATGTCCAGTTCCAAGCTGTTCTTTCTGTTCTACATAATCTACGACATCATAGATCGCATCCTTGACCTCTCTGCCCTTATAGCCGACAATCACGCATACCTCACCGGCTCCTGCATCCTTGCACGCCTGAATCACATAATGCACCATCGGTCTGCCTAAGCACTTATGAATGACTTTCGGTAAATCAGAATTCATTCGTGTTCCTTTTCCTGCTGCCAAAATTACTGCTTTTAATTTGTTCATCTTTCTTCCAACCTTTTTCTATATTTAATACAAACTATCCCGTAGTTCCTTTGCTTTCGCAACTGCTTCTTCTGCATCCATTGTCTCGTATACATAAATCTCAGTTGTCATGACAGGCTCCTGTACACAGAACGTAAATGCATATGCATTGTCCTGATACACCTTGTAATACATGGCATTGTCCTCGTTGCAGCTCTTTGTATCCGCCCGCAACGCTTCCGCCCCTGCATCCGCAAGCAGAAATGTTACATAATAATTGACTGGTTCTTCTGCATCTGCGGTAGCCGTTTCCTCATACCTTGTATGCTGCGCTCCACAGGTCACATAAACATCATTGATCTCGTCCTGTGCAACGATTGTCTCTTCCTGTGAATCCGTAATATACACATTCTTATTTTGTTCTATAGAGATGGCTTTCTTCTGCATCTCGGCGATCTTCGTCCGATATCGGTATTCCACCTCCCGAATCTGATCTTCCACATAATCATATAGCTTCAGGAATTCCCGGTTTGATGGATTCAAACCTCCAGATACATGCTCGCCCGACGCCGTATACAACGTCAGTTCCTTGTATTCTCCGTCCTTCAAATCCCGGCTTCCGATATTTCTTCGCATATGATACAGGTCAATCTCATCTATGATATCCTTGATCTGCTGAATTGTATCTGCCGATAACTGAACCGTCTCCTCCGGGCATGGATCACTCGGCACCCAACGATTAAAGTCATCTGCATAAATGCGGACATTTCCATTGTCACTGATCTCCGCATGCAGCGTATACATCTCATATGTCTCAACTGCCTCGCCTTTGACTGTCGATGACAACATCAGGAACATTCCATCCGCCAGTGTTGTATCCTCTTTCTTTCCGCATCCCACCAGACTGAAAAGCAGGCAGCACGCGCAGAAGAAATAGAAGGCTCTTTTCTTTATGCTCAATGTTCACACCTCAAGTTCTATTGCATAATTAATGTAATTATAGCATATTTCTATTCGTACTGTCATTATTTTCACTGTAGTTTCACACTTCTTTTGTTTTTACTTGAGAATATTGTAAATCTCATGAAAATAATGTAAAATAAATTATATTTTGTTTTAGAGCTTATTTACAACAAAGAAAATACAAAAAAAGAAAAGGAGAACAAACATGGCAAAAGAAATCCCATACAAGATCTATCTTGACGAAAACGAGATGCCAACCCAGTGGTACAATGTGCGTGCGGACATGAAGAAAAAGCCTGCATCAATTCTGAATCCGGCTACGTTACAGCCTGTGACACTGGACGAGCTGTCCCATATCTTCTGTACCGAACTTGCAAAGTCATTTGCAACCTTGCCAACCGTATAATTTATATTTACATCATTCATATCTAAAAAGAGTACATAAAAAGCTATGTGTATTTTCTGTTTTCCATTGTCTGACTATCAGCGGTCGCGCAGACATATACACATAGCTTTCTTTTTATCTGTTCAATTGCAATCTATAAGAATTTCAGTTCTTTCATCTGAAATTTATCTTTTCCGTGGTAAACCAGATACAACGCATGTATACCATCTGGAATCCGGACGTCCCCGGTGAAACATTCCCATGCATGCTCATCTTCTGCATCTGTTATGTTGATTTTCCCGCAGGCTGGTCCTTCTGGTTCCAAACGCAATTCGAAGAAATTATTTTCAGGCACCGGCATATCTACTGGTTTATGAATCAGTCTGCTCCGTGCATCGAGCCGGGCTGGTGTATCGAATCGCGCCTTATTTTCTTCTGTCTCAATTCGTCCAACAATTCCGATTCTGGTTACATTCTTAAATTCAAAATACTTGTACCCTATCAACGTTCCATGATCAATCTCGCCAATGAAACGTTCTTCTCCACTATTGGTTATATTGGGGAATTCTTCTTTATATATGCTGTTATTTCCATGCGGCATACTTCCATTCGTCAGATTGCAGGCAATCACTGCTGGATAGCTCCCCTCCGCAACAAGCGGTCCCTCATTTAATCCACAGCTTGTAACCTCCACCTGCCGAATACTTCCATCTGCTTCGATCTTTATCTTCTCTGCACACGCCTGTCTGCTATAGTCGGATTTGTGTGTGAGTCTGTGATAGAATGCATACCACTGACCATTTATTTCAATAATGCTTCCATGTGTCGTACCGGTCATATTAAGTTTCTCTTCCAATGGTCTGCCGTCCAGCCCGACATCGCCATTTGAGACAATCGTTCCTCCAAACGTAAATCCACCATCCGGCTGGTCACTTACAGCATAACAAAGTTCATGATTCTGCTTTGATGAATAGACAAAATAATATTTATCTCCAACTTTTCGCATGGAAGAAGCTTCAAAAAACGGATGTGCCTCGAATGATGTTCCTTTCACCTTATACGGAATAATATGCTTCGGCTCTTCTTTCACGGTCAGCATATCGTCCTCGAGCACCAGCATCACAGGTCCCATAATGCTGTCCGGGTATGACAGGATTTCTTCTCTTGTACGCCCAAACATCTCCATCTCCTGTTTCACATAGGCATCATTTTCCGGGAAGTCTGGCTGTTCTTCGTAATCATACTGTGTACCATAATAGAGTCTTATCACGCCATCATCATTCAGCACCGCCGGGTCAAAGCATACATACCGCATCATCGGACTTCCATCTTTATTGCGCACATGCCCTAAAAATTTATATTTTCCCGCTGGCGTATCACATACAGCCACGCTGATCGGACATGTATAACCACCCACGCCATAATCGCCGGACATCGCGTAATACAGGTAATATTTTCCATCATTTCCCTGCACAACATCCGGTGCATACATATAACAAAGCTCCGGGTAAGCAGGATCCTGATCTGCCTCATATATCACTCGTTCTTTTCTCCAATCTGTCAGATCATCTACCGGTGCCGAATACACAGTATAGTCATCCATACAGAATGTATATCCCCCCTCATGATCATGGGAACCATACAGATACACCCGGTCTCCGAACACATGTGGTTCCCCATCCGGGATATACTCATTCAAAGGTAAAAAAGGATTAAACACTTGTTTCTTTCTCATAATCTTGTCCTCCTGCTCGTTCTATTCATGCAAAGTGAGATATTATTTCCTCATGCCCTGATCTGACTATATCTTATCGTAATCTTTTTTCACTATCTACCGAATCATTGCTATTTAGTTATCAATTATTGCTATTTTTTTACGAATATTTTTGCTGTTTTTCATATTTTTCTTGATATTTTTTTCTATTTCGTTATAATTTAATAAAATCATCAACATCCAAAAGCAATTATTGATTATAGAATGGAGACAAAATATTAGCATGGCACTTAACCTGGATGGTTCTTATGAACAGATAAAATTTCACGATTATGAATCTGTGTTGTTATATAACAACACGCAATACGAAACATATGAGCCACATTGGCATGCATCCACAGAAATCATCATGCCTGTCAAAGGCGATTATACTATCATCTGCAATGGGACAAACTATTATCTGAAGGAGCGGGATATCCTGATCATTACACCTGGAACTGTTCATTCCATTCCAGCCTGTCATGGTCAACGTTATATTTTTCTGGCAGATTTCTTCCATTATATTAAATCTGACTGTTTTTCAACAATTCAGGCAGCACTCTCTCCAGTTACACTGATCAACGGGAACACACTCCCTGAAATTCATGATACATGTGCCCAACTGATTTCCTCCTGTGCAGAAGAGTATTTCGGCGAAAACCGGTTCCGTGAGACTGCGGTGTTTCATTTCCTTGTTCAGCTTTTTTTGCTGGTTGGGCGCACACTGTCTGACGAAAGTGCAGTCTTCCATGATATATCTCCTGACAAGAAAAGACATTATACCGAAGCATTTTCATCTGTATGTGAATACATCCATCAGCATTACGCAGAAAATCTATGCGTTGATACAGCGGCATCCATGACGGGATTTTCCAAGTATCATTTTCTTCGGCTTTTCAAACAATTTGCAGGCGATACCTTCTACCATTATGTAAATGCACAGCGCATTTATCATGCATGCCTGTTGCTCTCTGACCCTGAAAAAAATATAACGGAGGTCGCAATGAGCTGTGGATTCCACTCTATCTCATCGTTCCTCCGTATCTTCAAACTACAAAAAGGGTGTACCCCGACTGAATTCCGCAGAATTCATAATACAACCAATACCTCCATTACTCTGCCAGCATCAGACTGAGCTGGTACTGGAAGGAATCCAGATTGTTGTTATGCAGGTCGATTGCCTCCGCAATATCGTAGTCAACCAGAATATCGTTTTTGATCGCAACGATCCGGTTACCTCTGCCCTGTCGCAATATCTCAATTGCATACGCGCCCATCAGCGAACCATACATACGATCCTTCGCCGTTGGCTGTCCTCCTCGCTGGATATATCCAAGCACAGATACACGCGACTCAATTCCTGTCTCCTTCTGAATCAGATCTGCCAGCTTGCCTGCATCCGTTACACCTTCTGCCACGACAACCAGATAGCTGTTTCTGCCATCGGTGTGCCGTTTACGCAGTGCATTTATAATGTAATCGAAGTTTCCGTCCCATTTCTCCGGTAATACGATAGCATCTGCGGATGTCGCCATGCCTGCCCAGAGCGCGATATAACCACGCTTTCTGCCCATGACCTCCACGACACTGCAACGGCCATGGGATACCGATGAATCGCGGATCTTATCGATTGCCTCCATCGCAGTATTCGCTGCTGTATCAAACCCCAGCGTATATTCGGAGCAAGCCACATCCCGGTCGATCGTGCCCGGAATACATACGATATTCACGCCCTCGTCCTTGAACTTAATCGCACCGCGCAGTGTACCATCTCCGCCGATTGCAACAACTGCATCTACGTCATGTGCCCGCAGGTTTTTTGCCGCAGTGTGTCTGTATTTCTGATCTAAAAACCGTTCGCTCCTGCTTGTAAAAAGAATCGTACCACCTTGATTGTTGATGTTTCGCACATCGTCTAATCCAAGCGGAACCGTCTCCCAGTCTATCAGCCCTTCGTAGCCGCGCAGGACTCCAACGACCTCGATACCGAGATTGTTCGCGCTGAACACAACCGCACGAACCGCGGAATTCATTCCCGGTGCATCACCACCACTTGTCAGTACCGCTATCTTCTTAATTTCACTCATTTTGTCTTATCCTCCGGATTATTTATTATCAATTGTGCAACTGATAATTGTATGTGTATTGTACAGATATTACCAATTCTACACAGACACGCTCTCGCTCGGTTCATCACGTAATGGTACTAAATTCACGCCAAACAAGTTTGCCGTTCATTAAGTACCAACGTGCTTCAACGGTCTGTTTTAGAATTGGTAATATCTGCACAATCATATACATCTACTATGTTGCACAATTATAAAATCACTTACATATTGTCTTGTAAAATGCGTCTACCTGCTGCCAGTTGCACGCAGTGTCGTCGAATGCAAAATACGACAGCTCATACGATTCGCAGTCACCCGTGATCAAAAACTGGATGATCACTTCCTTCTCGCTTCCCTTATAATACGCGTTTCCATTGAATTGTACGACCTGTTCTCCACTTTCTGCGGTAAAGGATTCCCATTTTGTATTCGTACAGTAATCATCCAATGCCTCTCCATAGGTTTTTGTCCCATAGCTTTTCATCTCATAATCTGCCACCGGCTGTTCTCGGATATAGGTTACTTGCTTATCCATCAAAGATGTCTGATCTTTGCCGATATGTGCTTCGCCAACGCCCATCACACACAGTACGATTGTCGTTATGATTGCCAGAATCTTGCAAAACTGATTCTCTGTAAATCCTTGCCACTTTTTAACATTTAATGCAAACGCCAGAATACCGCCGACAATCGCGCCACCGATATGTCCATAGATATCCACATTTCCACCGGCGGAATAAATTGCATATCCGATAACGAGTGCAATGGCGATAATCATATCTTTCCGTTCCGCATTTTTCCGTCCCATGATGTGAAGAAAAACGGCTGCACACATGATTCCAAACACCGCACCGGACGCGCCCGCTGCAAACCGCGCCCGCTCTGGATGCAGTATATGCGCAAGTTCCATCGAGACAGCGCCCGCGCCGATACCGGAACCGAAATAGATTACTGCCATCCGCAGAGAACCAAGCCTTTGTTCTACCAGTTTACCAAACAGAAAGAGCGCCACCATATTTCCTATCAAATGCTCAAAATCCGCATGTATGAACATATAAGAGATCAAACGACGATATTCGTGGTTTATCGTGATGTACTCATAGTTAATTCCTGCAAGCTGGAATGTGTTTTCGATACCAATACACATAATCGCCGCAATCACATTCGCCACGATAATCAGAATTGTGATGATCGGGATTGTCCGCTTCGCACGTACTGGGGGTACCGTGCGAACTACATATGGTTCTTCATATCCATATGGATTCCGGTTCTCGTATGATTCCTGTCTTCCGTAGGAATCCTGATTGTTGTATGCTTCCCGGTTTCCATATATATCCTGATTTCTATATGGTTCCTGTCCTCCATAAGAATCCTGATTCTCATATTTCTGCGACGGCATGCCATAATATGGGCCTGATTTTCTCTCCTGATCCGTTTCATTATCTCTTCTTAACTGCACTTGTACATCCCCTTTCTACTTGTGCATATCTTTTGCTTCTATCACACTGCAACAATTATATTCTACCTTCCCATTCTAGGCAACCAAAACTTGCATCCCGCTTTATTTTATCTTCCGATTGGGGCTTTTTTCTTGTTCCGCCATTTTTCCCCCAACCTGCTTGCAAGCAAGCTTGCAGCGATGCATGTGCTTGGCTTGTTGCTCCGGATAATCCTGCAGGCTTTCGCCTGCACATAACAGGCACTTTGTCTCCGCTTCGCTCCGACTCAGTGTCTGTTATCCCCCAAATACATGCATTCGCTTGCAAGCAAGCTTGCAGCGATGCATGTGCTTGGGGGATTATCACGCAAAAATCGCCCCGCGCTATGTGGAGTAGCGCGGGGCTGTTAGAGAAAGGAGTCGATTATAAATTCCATGTACGCGAATTTATGTTTCGTTGTAGTTAGTCATTGCTAACTACATGTTGTATGTTAGCGTAAACTAACTAAAAAGTCAACCACTTTTTTTATATTTTTTACTTGTTGATAATTATTCTTAACTGGCAGATATTCCTCGCGGATTACTCCGCTTGTTTGCTCTATTTCTGTGTTTTTTTCGGTGCATGGCAGACACTTCCACAGTGACTACAATCACCACCACAGGTTGATTTACCGGCGCGCTTATCCTTCACCATGCCCCAGATAATCAAACCAACCACCGCAACAACTACCAATAATATTAAAAATGTACCTAAATTCATTTCCACGACCTCCTACAAGGTAATATTTATTGTATTTTCAAACCAGATAAATCAATGATGTAGATGAAAGTGTTTTATGTACAACTTCTACACCAACTGTCTCCATGGTTTGCAAACACAATTCCCACATACTTAATATAGCACCGGATATGCTCCGGTGCTATACAATCTTTCTTGAAAACTATGAATTAGTTTGTCTTGATCTTTGCAAACTGTGCATTCTTGTTTGGTCTGAACAGCATATACAGGAAGAAGGCGATGATCAAGAACGCTACAACCGTTCCTACACCAAATGTACCTGCTGTAATGAGCACACCAATCTGATATACAACGAGTGATACAAGATAAGCAAGACCACACTGATATCCGATTGCGAACCAGAACCACTTTGCACTGTTCATCTCTCGCTTGATCGCACCCATTGCTGCGAAACATGGCGCACAGAGAAGGTTGAACAACAGGAATGACAAACCACTTGGCTCTGTAAACTTGCTTGCCAGTGTCTGGTAAACAGTTGCGTCTCCGCCACCGTACAGAATACCCATCGTACCAACGATATTCTCCTTTGCTACAAGACCGGTTACACTTGCAACCGTTGCCTGCCAGTTGCCCCAGCCCTGTGGCTTGAAGATCCAACAGATTGCGTTACCGATCTTTGCAAGGATACTGTAATCCATCTGATCCTCTGAAAGCATTCCGAAGCTTCCGTCAACCCATCCGAAGTATGTTGTAAACCATACAACGATGGTAGAAAGAAGGATGATTGTACCGGCCTTCTTGATGAAGGACCAGCCACGCTCCCACATGCTGCGGAGAACAGCGCCAACCTTTGGCCAGTGGTAAGCCGGAAGCTCCATAACGAATGGAGATGTATCACCAGCAAACATCTTTGTCTTCTTCAGGATGATACCTGAACAGATGATTGTAATAACACCGATGAAGTAAGCACCGGTTGAAATGATTGCGGAACCATTGAAGATAGCACCAGCGATCATTGCGATAAATGGAACCTTTGCACCACAAGGGATAAAGGTTGTTGTCATAATTGTCATACGACGGTCTTTCTCGTTCTCAATTGTACGAGAAGCCATGATACCTGGAACACCACATCCCATACCTACGAGCATTGGGATGAAGGACTTACCAGACAAACCAAACTTACGGAAGATACGATCCATGATGAATGCAACACGGGCAAGGTATCCACAGTACTCAAGGATTGCAAGAAGGATGAACAGTACCAGCATCTGAGGTACGAAACCAAGTACCGCACCAACACCGGCGATGATACCATCAACGATCAATCCCTGTAACCAATCTGCACAATTTGCTTTCTCAAGTCCTTTTGATACAAGATCCGGAATAGAAGGAATAAATACGCCATAATCTGCAGGATCTGGCTCTTCACAACCATAAGACTTGTATGTATCAACTGCGCTCTGCAGATCTGCATATGTAGACTCTGTCTCGTCAGTTGCCAGTGTCTCCTCATCTTCTACAAGATAAGTTGCTGTTGTATTGGCATCAAATACTGTCAGCAGTTCGTCAGCAGCCTTTGCAGCGTTTGCTGGATCAAACTCATCTGACTCTGCATCCATAGCATCTGCAATATCACCAACTTCTACACCATTTTCTTCACCATAAGAGATGAATCCATCGATGATCTGCATTGCCTCTGCGTAAGCATCTGCATCGTCGCTGTAAGCAACGCCATCGTCATTCTTCTCCATACCAAACAAATGGAAACCATCACCAAACAGGTTATCATTTGTCCAGTCTGTTGCAGCAGCACCGACGGTCTGCATTGCAATGTAATATACTAAGAACATGACAATTGCAAAAATAGGAAGTGCCAAAATACGGTTTGTTACAATCTTGTCAATCTTATCAGATACAGAAAGCTTCTTTCCTGACTTTGCCTTCTTCAAACATTTTCCAATGATAGAAGAAATGTACGCATAACGCTCACTTGTCACGATTGACTCTGTATCGTCGTCAAACTTATCTTCCAGTGTCTTGATCTCTGCAGATACATCTGGGATAACTTTAAGCTGATCGCCAATCTTGCTATCTTTCTCAAGAACCTTGATTGCGAAGAAACGCTTCTGTGCTTCTGCTACTGAATCATCCAGCTTTGCTTCCACTGCATCAATAGCAGCTTCCACTGCATCGTCAAACTTATGTACACGTGCAACGGCTTTCTTTGCCTTTGCAGCTGCAACTGCCTTGTCAGCAGCTTCCTTAATTCCTTCGCCCTTCAAAGCGGAGATCTCAACGACTTCACAGCCAAGTGCATTGGAAAGTGCCTTGATATCAATCTTGTCGCCGCTCTTTCTGACTACATCCATCATGTTGACAGCCATAACAACCGGGATGCCAAGCTCGATGATCTGTGTAGACAGATACAGGTTACGCTCCAGGTTCGTACCATCAATGATATTGATGATTGCGTCTGGATGCTCACCGATCAGATAATTTCTTGCTACAACTTCCTCCAATGTATATGGAGAAAGAGAATAAATACCAGGTAAGTCCATGATGGCAACATCTTTATGTCCCTTTAACTTACCTTCCTTTTTTTCTACCGTAACACCTGGCCAGTTACCAACATACTGGTTTGCGCCGGTCAAGGCGTTAAACAATGTCGTTTTACCGCAGTTCGGGTTACCTGCGAGTGCAATTGTAATTGCCATGATTTCTCTCCTTATCTTTCTTACATTTCACGCAATCGTAAATATAATACAGTTGTCCATGATTGTAATTCTTCACAGACCCGCTCTCGCTCGGTTCAGCACGCAGTGGTACTAAATTCACTCCAACTAGTTGTCGTTCATTAAGTACCAGCGTGCTTCAACGGTCTGTTTTAGAATTACAATCACGTCCAACCTGTATACCATATTTACGATTATGTGAGAATTACTCTACTTCGATAATCGCTGCATCTGCCTTACGAACAGACAGCTCATAATTACGAACTGTAATTTCAACCGGATCTCCAAGTGGAGCCACCTTACGCACGTAGATCTCAACGCCCTTTGTGATACCCATATCCATGATTCTTCTCTTGATAGGGCCTTCGCCTGCGATCTTTGTTACCTTTACGGTCTCCCCTACTTTTACCTGATTCAATGTCTTCATTGTTTCACTTCCTCTCTTACGAATACGTTCTTCTAGGCTACCTGGATTTTACTTGCCATGTCACGACCAAGAGCCACTCTTGAATCTTTCACCTTCAAAATCATGTTTCCGCCCAACGAAGATACAACGGTTACAACTGTACCGTCCACAAAGCCGAGGTTCTCAAGGAATTTACGAACTTCCTCTTTCCCCCCCACTTTCACGATGGTTTTTGGTTCTCCTTCTTCTACCATTGACAGTGGCATAAAAATCACTCCTTTTCTGTAGTATTCATACTTTATTTCAGGTTAGTTTAGAACAACTAACTTTCTGTCGACACAATATTAGCCCAAACTAACTATTTTGTCAATAAAAAATACATCGGATTTTTATATTTGTATTTCTTATTTATAAAGCATTTTTGCAAAGCGTTTGCAAACCTGTAAAATTTGTGTTAGTATTCAGACATAGCGACGTTAACAGCACTTATTATGTAAAGGGGATTGGTTTATGAAAATACAGGAATCAGCCGAAGATTACCTGGAGGCAATTTTATTTCTCGGCAAATCACACGAGCACGTTCGTTCGATTGATGTCGTACACCATCTTGGATTATCCAAGCCGAGTGTCAGCGTGTATCTGAAGAACCTCCGTGTAAACGGATATATAAATGTCGATGACAAAGGATTTTTATCACTCACAGAGGAAGGCATGAAGATCGCATCCAAGATCTACGAGCGGCATGAAACGCTTGCCCATCTTTTTATGTCTCTTGGTGTGAACGAAGAGACTGCTTACGAGGATGCCTGCCGAATCGAGCATGACTTGAGCGATGAAACATTTCAGGCGTTAAAGAATCATTACATCAATCACATGAGTCAGGCATAAATGACCGCATGAAAATATTGTTCAGATAACGATATATTACATAAAAAGCACGATTTGATTCACATCAAACCGTGCTTTCTTATTTTAATTTCCAGATTCAAGTCCTGACTATGCTTTCCCGACTTCCAGCTGCCGCGCAACCTTCCGCTTACACAGGAAGAACGCCGGAATCAGGAATGCATCCGCAAGCAGCCATGCGAGCGGGCTGGAATAGCAGGCTCCGAGATAGCCAAACGCCGGCACGAGCAGCATACCCGCGATACCGCGCGCGATCATTTCCATCACACCTGCGATAATGGCGAGTGATGAAAATCCCATACCTTGAATTGTAAAGCGAACCGTATTGACCAGGGTAAGCAGACAGTAAAATGCCGATACAATGATCAAAAACTGTGTTGAATTCTGCATGATAACCGGATCCTTCTCATCTAAGAACAGCATTGTAAGCTGGTCTCCGAACAACTTCACTACGATTACCATCAGTCCAGACACGATAAATCCAATGATACATGCGGCACGCAGACCTTTCCCTACACGATCCAGCTTCCTTGCTCCGATGTTCTGTCCGGCATACGGTGCCATCGTCTGACCAAGCGCATCAAACGGACACGCAAGAAATATATTGATCTTCGAGCCGGCTGTCATAGATGCAACATAGATGGAACCTAGTCCATTTACCGCTGTCTGCAGAATTACCGAACCGATTCCCGTGATGGAATACTGCAGTCCCATCGGAATTCCAACACCCGTCAATTTTCCTGCCAGATGTCTCTCCAGCTTCCAGTCTCCCTTCTCCATCGCAAGAATATCGAATTTTTTCTTAATATATATAATGCTGATCACACCTGATACGCCCTGGGAAACAACGGTTGCAAGCGCCGCACCATCGACGCCCATCCTGAACACTATGATGAGCAGCAGATCCAGACCGATATTGATGGCAGACGAAATCGCAAGGAAGATAATCGGCGATTTGCTGTCTCCCAGCGCACGCAGGATAGCTGCCGTCATATTGTACAGAATCGTACACGGAATTCCCGCAAAGATTATAAATATGTAAATATATGCGTATTCAAATATATTCTCCGGGGTGTTCATCCATGTTAAAACCGGGCGGCAGAACAAAAGCATCAGAGTTGTAATTACAACGCTGAAAAATGTACACAGCCACACAGAATTTGTCACCATCTTCCTCAGCAGCGGAAAATCCTTGGCACCAAAGCTCTGTGAGATCGGAACCGAGAATCCACTGCAAAGTCCCATACAAAATCCAATGACAATAAAATTCAGACTGCCTGTCGAGCCAACGCCTGCAAATGGATCAACGCCCAGATATTTTCCTACGATCATCGTATCAACCAGACTGTAAAACTGCTGGAACAACAGTCCCAGAAACATCGGAAATGCAAATCCGAGAATCAGTTTCATCGGCGATCCTACGGTCAGATCTTTCGCCGGGCTGGATGATCTTTTCATTTCTTTTTTCTCTTCTGACATCTTCCAGATTCCTCCTAATTATATCTCTCAAATCTTGTACATACATCTGTGCACGGCAATTTTTGCACAAAAAGAAATCGCCATAAGCAAATACAGGCGTTGCTCACAGCGATTTCTATTCATTCCTCGTTATAAGAGAACGATTTTTATCCGATTAATCCAGATGCTCTTTGATTGCAGCAAGCAGCTCATCGTAAGTCTCATATGCTGCAAGCTCCGGATTATCCTTCTTGATCTGTTCTGTACTCTTAAACAGGAAGCCTGCCTTGCTAGCCTTGATCATACCAAGGTCGTTATAACTATCTCCACTGGCGATGGTCTCAAATCCGATCGACTGTAATGCCTTAACCGTTGTCAGCTTTGACTGCTCACAACGCATCTTGAAGCCTGTGATTTCTCCACTTTCTGCAACCTCCAGAGAGTTACAGAAAATCGTCGGCCAACCAAGCTTCTTCATCAGTGGTGTTGCAAACTGTGCAAAGGTATCACTGATAATGATTACCTGTGTCAAACTGCGCAACTCATCTAAGAATTCCTTTGCACCCGGAATCGGATCAATCTTCGCGATTGTCTCCTGAATCTCTTTCAAACCAAGTCCATGCTCCTTCAGGATGCCAAGTCTCCATGTCATCAGCTTATCATAATCTGGTTCATCTCTTGTTGTCTTTTTCAGTTCCGGAATTCCACTTGCCTCCGCAAATGCGATCCAGATCTCTGGTACCAATACGCCCTCTAAATCTAAACATACAATATTCATTGCCATAACTCTATCCTCCGTTTTTTATTTTTATCATCCATTTAACCTGATGTTAAATTTTCTATTGAATTACGATATACGGGTGCATATCTTTCGATAATTCTGCCAGATATGCAAGCACCATATCCTCCGTTGTTGCAATGCATCCCAGTGTCGGCTGCTGCCCCACATGGAAGAAAATCGCCGAACCACGCCCCGGCTCCACCGGATTCTGATTGTACTCCACGACAAATCCATATTTGTAAGCATCCGTGTATTCAATCATATGTTCTGCACTCTGCCAGGTCTTTTCTCCATCAAGTTCTATGCGTTGATTATATAATTCACTGTCCTCATCGTCAACCCAATATGTATTTTCTGTAATTTGAAATGTTGAAAGACCCGTTTTCGGTTTCTCTTCTATATAAAATGCTTCGCCGATTGGAAATACCCCGGCAGGTGTCATCCGGCTTCCCTCATAAGACTCCCGGCTCACACCATTTGTCCCGACATAGCCCTCGGTTGTCAGTCCGGTATCCGTCCATTTTCCGTCCGCATCACAGATATACATGGATATCGTCGCTTTATCGTGATCTGCATCTACGACAACCAGTTGTCTGCAGGAAACCTCCGCCAGTTGTGCATAGCTGACCAGACTCCGATTCAAAATCTCTGTCAAAGCTTCCGGCTGTGCCTCATCAGGAACCGCCGCATCTGTCCCAGTCGCATCTTGGGCTGTATGCATCTGCTCCTCCATCGGCGTTGCCACATCCCCTGCCGTTGCATCTGCAGTCGCAGTCACCTCCGTGGCTGCCATCTGTGCGTGTTTCTTTTTCTGCTGATTGTGTGTGAGATTTGCAATTACAATTCCCAGAACTGAACCGATCAAAAGCCCCATCAACATACAGAACAACATCCGCAAATTCTTCATAGATACCCCCTAATTCAATGTAATCTCAATATGTGGATTCATGTTTCCATCCAACAGTTTCAACAATTCTGTCATATTTTCTGCTGAAATATCAATACAGCCTGCTGTCTCACTGACATTGCTATAATTTCCACAGATCGTAATGACTGAGCCTTTTCCCGGTGTCACGCCATCCGAAGACAAGCCATCTCCATTATGTTCGATAAAGATAATTGCATTTAATTTTCCGTTTACGATATTGCTTCCGACATGATCAACACTCACATCGCCTACCGTATTCGTATCGACAAGTGTGTTATACAGTTCGGATTCTGCATCATCTACGATTGCGGCTGAGTCACTTGCCAGTTTAAAATTCATGTTATTTTTCGGATCAACATTTGCCATCACAAAGCCAAGCTTAAACGTTCCCATCGGTGTGACACCTTTTCCTTCTCCGTAGTCAGAACCGATTCCATTTCTGCCAAGCACACATGCAACAGAATATTTGTTAACCCAGTCGCCATGTTCCCAGTTATAAACGGTCAGCGTTCCAGATGTGCTTCCCGCATGTGCGGTTACCGTAATCTTCTGGGAATATTCATATGGACATTCCGCTTCCTCTGTGGTTGCTTCAGTCGTCTCCTCTGTCGTCGTTGCTTCGGTCGTTACCTCCGTGGTTGTTGGCGCCGCGGTTGTCGTTTCTTCCTCCTGATTGACTGGATGGATCAATACAACATAGATTGCAACAGCCGCACCTATGATCAGCACAATCAGAATTGGCAGTAAAAACCGCAACATCAAGGACGCCTTCTGCGTCTCCCTTGTCACTTTTTCTTTTTTCGGTTGCAGATGCATCTCTTCCTGTGTATTATATGCATCCGCCTGCTGTACATTTCTTCGGTGATTGACCAGATCTGTTGGTTGCTGCGCCGGTGACTGTCTCCTCGGCTGCTGTACCAATGGCTGCCCGCAAGTTGGCTGTTTCGATGATTGCTCCTGTTTCTGCGCGTACATTGGCTGCATCGATGGTTGCTCTGTTTCCTGTACATACATCTGCTGCCCGGTTCCTACCGTTGGCTCCTGCAAAATATCCGCAAGCATCTGTAATTCCTCTGCAAATTCCAATGCCGTCGCATAACGTCTCGCCGGATCTGGTTCACACGCTTTCTGGATAATCTCGTCAAACACACCACTGATGCCCTGTTTCGGAATCAGCGATTTCATCAGCATGCCGAGTGCATACACATCCGTCCCTGCATGGTAAGCGCCACCCTGTGTCAGCTCCGGTGCAACAAATGTCGGGATTGTCCCCTCCGGATATTGCCGCACGTTCTCATACCCGATCAACTGATAATTTCCGGGTGACACAACCAAGATATTCCCCGGCTTTACATCCCCATGCACACGTCCCTGCTGGTGGATCACGGAAAGCGCTTCCGCAATCTGCGCACCCATACGTGCAAGCTCTGCTTCCTGCATCGGCATCTGTGCAATATATTGTTCCAAAGTCAATGGATAATTCATCCTATGTCTCCTTTTTATCATATTTAAACTAGGCATAGTTTACCACCATTTATCCCAGTTGACTAGCCGCTATCTTGAATTTATTTATATTTGCTTTACCGGAAAAATGTGGTATTCTATATAATGTTATTTGTTTCCTTTTTGCGTTTGTTATGATTTGAAACAAACGCATTCACAGAAGATATGAGGATTTACTATGCGAAAGATTATCATATTTTTTATTATTCTGACGATCATCGGCACGGTCAGTCTCGTCGCGATCAATCTGCGGAAGGATTCGTCCCATACAGATGATACCTCCGAGGCAGAAATCTCACAGCCGATCGACCTTTCCGGGCTGGATTCCTATCAGCCAGTTAGTGGCAGCGTTGCAACGGTAACCAATGCCGGGGCAGATGAAAAACCAGCTTCCCAATCCTTTACCATCAGCATGAATTTCGTCGGCGATATCATGCTCGCGGGTAACGACACCGCTACCAGCAGCATCGACGCCATGGCGAACAGCCAGCCGAGCACGTATTTCTTCGAAAATGTACGGGATTATTTCTTAAATGATGATATCACAATTGCGAATTGTGAAAATGTATTCTCCGACAATGACAATCTGGCGAAAACGGATAAGGGCGAAGCCGCCGCACTCGAACAATACAATAATGCGGTTGCGGAATATAACTCTGCAGTTGCACTTGCACAGCAATCCGGAACGACTGTCAGCATGGAGAAGCCGGAATATACCTTCCGTGCATTCTGGTTCCGCTCCCACGCTGCAACTGCCAAGCTCCTGCCGGAAAATGGCGTCGATATTGTCTCGATTGACAACAACCACACTTATGATTTCGGCACCGATGGCAACATGGATACGCGTGCTGCCTTAGATGTGGCAGGTGTTGACTGGGGCAAGGACGGAAAGATCGTCTACAAGGAAATCAATGGTTTCAAGATTGCATTTGTATTCGGAAGCATGTACTCCGCCGGAGCTGAACAGGCAATGTTAGTGGATCTGGAAGAGGCAAATGCAAACAGTGATTATCAGGTTGTATATTTCCACGGCGGTGAAGAGAAGGTACACGCCTACGAGGACTGGAAACAGGCGTCCTGCCATAACTTAGTCGACCACGGTGCCGACCTCGTCATCGGTTCCCACCCACATGTCTTACAGCCGATGGAGACTTACAACGATGTGAACATCGTATATTCACTGGGGAATTTTATCTTCGGTGGAAATAATTACCCGGAGAACAGAACGTTGATCTATAACCAGACTTTGACGATCACACAGGATGCAGCGACTGGTGGTTTCACCGTAGCGAATACAGACATCACCTTGATTCCATGTTATGTCTACACCGGGGAATCCAACAACTACCAGCCTGCCGTCATTGAAAACGAGACGGACAAGCAGCTTGTAATCGACTTTATGCAAGGAAAGCGGGAACTGCCTTACTAGGCATCCCGCTTTTTTCTTCGATACTTTTTTCTTTTTTTGCGCACAGTCTTGCCGCGTTTTGCCGCCTGTGCCTTACGGAATTCCTGAATCTCCGCAAGCATCGCGGTGTAATCCCGCTCAAATAGCGCATCACTGATTTCCTTATGAACCACCTCGACCGGTAACCGGTCTACAATGATTGTACGGACAAAATCCTTGCTTTTCTGCTTGTACATCGGCAGTCCGTATTTCTCCTGAATATGGGCAAGCTCCGGGCGCCACAACACACGGATCGTCCGAAGAAGCTGCGCATACGGATTGTCCTGCATCTCCCGCACAATATAGAAATCCACATGATCTTCTTGCTGTTCTACCGACACGATCCCCCAGTGTGCTGGCACATGCTCCGCGACGTGACTCGCATGTGAGCTCCCGACAACCACGATATTCGCATCGAAATACAGATCATAGTCTGCGACCTGCCGCTCCAACCGCGTGTATGTATCCGCGTCACTTTTTATCTCTATTCCAACGATTTTTTCAGGAATCACCATCACAACATCCGCCCGCGAACGCCCGACGGTTTTCTCCTCCAAGATGCGCACCTTGCCGTACCGCTCTTCGAGGAACTCAAATAATGGTTCCCGTATATCTTTATCCAGTAACATCGTATGTTCCATCCTGTTTTTCTAACTGTAACTATCCTACCACGAAAACCGCGAAGAAAACAATATGTTTATTCCATCATCGGGGCTTATCCAGTTTCTCCATTATGGGGCAGCTTCCGCATTTCTTCCGAAGCGTTTCCCGCTTCGCTACTTTGTATCTCCAAATAGTATAGCAAGAAAATACCACAGCTACTATGTATTGCCAAGTAGCTGTGGTATTATAAATTTATTTATTTTCTTCCTTCTTCAACCAGACGGTTGACTTTTCCAGATCATATGCCCTCGTATAACCATCATCGTCATATAACTGATAGGTGCTATTCGCATATCCAATCAGCTGCAGGCTGTCCATATCAATCTCATCCACGCACTCTGCAGCATCCACAAGCGGAATGCACCTGCCTTGACGGATAAATAAGATAACCTCGTTCAACGGAACCTCGACAAAATGATGTCCCTTCGGCATTTCCGTCTGTTCGATTTTTCCGTCCGGGCAAAAACGGACAAGCATCATCGCTTCCGGCAGGTACACATATCTGCCGATTGCATTCTGCGTATAAACAGGTGCGATCATGATTTCATTTCCGAGCATCAACTGATCTTCCACATTTACAGCCATCCGATCTTCCGGGTACTCAAATGCAAGCGGCTTAAACATCATGTCATCGGTCAGTGCAGCCTTCATATATTCACTGTAAATATACGGAATCAACCGATACCGCACACCGATTATATGCCGGAAATCCTCAATGCGTTCAAACTGATAACACTCCTGTTCTCTTGTGTTCTCGCAGGTATGATCCCGCATAAGCGGTGTAAATACACCGAGTGCCAGCCAGCGGAGCAGCAGATCCCGTGTCGTGTTACAGCCAAAGCCGCCCAGATCGGCACCGGTATATAAGAACCCACACATATTCAAAGATGGCAGCATCTTCAGATTCAGCAGAATATGTGACCACCAGGATTTATTATCACCCGTCCAGATTCCACCGTAGCGATGCATTCCAATGTAGGATGAACGCGAGAACAACAGGCAACGCTTATCCGGCGAAATCTCGCGAAGTCCTTCCCCCGCTGCGCGTGTCATGTTATATCCAAACAGATTGTGCACCTGATCATGCCGCACCATCTTGCCATCTACATTATGATACATAGATGCGTAGTCTTCCGCATTGTTCGCAAGACCGGTCACCTGCGCCCTGATTGCCCATACGTCCTGCACGGTTTCCTCTTTGTCAATGAACGCTTTCATCGCTTCCTTTACATCTTTTACACCCTCCGGTGTGAAAAATATCGCAGGTTCGTTCATATCGTTCCAAAATCCCTCTATGCCGGCATCCGTCAGGCGCTTATATTTCTCTCCAAACCATTTTCTGGCATCCGGATTTAATACATCCGGAAAATGTGTATATCCGGGCCAGACAGCGGCTACAAAATCACTTCCGTCCTGTCTCTTACAGAAATAATTCTTCTCGACGCCTTCCTCGTACACATCATATCCCTCTTCGATTTTTACGCCTGCATCAATGATCGGAACAAGCCGGATATGATCCTTCTTCAGGTTCTCTACGTACTGCGGGAAATCACGGAACTCCTCATTTACCGTAAAATCTTTATAGTTATCCATATAGTCAATATCCATATAAACCATATCTATCGGAATATGATTTTCCCTGTATTTTTCTGCCACCGCGACAAAATCCTCCGGCGTTTTATATCCCCAGCGGCTCTGCCCGAAGCCAAACGCGAATTTCGGTGCAATATAGCTTCTGCCAATCATCTTTCGAAACTGCTTTGTAATATCGTATGGATTTTCGCCTGTGATAACATACAGATCAAGATCTGCCCTGTCACAGAAGATATGAAGCTCGTCCGATCTTGTGTAACCGACATCAAAGGTAAGTGTTGACGGATAATCAAAGTAAAGTCCAAACGTCTGCTCCCCTGACACGATAATAAAATTATGCGCAGCATACAGCGAATATACATCTTCATGATGATGGGGATTATCTGAATTGTTGCTGATATACTGGTAGCCGCGTTTGTTGATGCCACGGTTTGCTTCACCGAGTCCATATACGACATCCTCATCACGAAGCTTATAAGTGAAAGAAAATCCTTCCTGTAAATGAATGGTGCCAAACTCCGGCATTCCTTCCGATGCTGCAAATTGCTCTGTCACTGATTCTGTTGGAAACGGGGTTCCATAGGTATATTTTTTAATCATTTCGCATTCTCCTTCCGATTGTTTTGTCTTGCGTTTTGTTAATATCATTATATTGTCAGGTAAGCTAATATTCTTGCATTATCTTCGTTATTTTATGACACAATATTGACTTTTCTTAAAATATAGCATATTTTAACCATATGAACTTATGCAGGCACAGGTCTGGCACGAGTCTACTTACAAAAAAGGAACGATTATACGATATGAACCAGGACATTTCTCTAAAAGAAAATATTCATTACGGAACAAAAGAACATCCTATTTCCAGATTACATTTTGATACAGGGGCCGGTACACCCTATCCGGAATATTTCTTTGTTGCGCGCCACTGGCACCACTATATGGAAATTCTCTATATTGAGAAGGGGAGCTTTGAATTTGAAATCAATCTGCAGAGCTTTACCTTATCACAAGGAGATATCTGTATCCTGAATCTCGGTGACCTGCATCAGATCAAGGGGAATTCCTCTGATACCAAGCACAACGTCATCTTATTCGACCCGTGTATTCTGGATTTTTCCTATGAAGATGAAATGCAGGAAAAATGTATCAGACCGCTGATAAACCAATTGGCTCTGTTGCCAAACATCTACCATTGCGGTTCATCCATCCATGCTGCCCTTTCGCCTAAGATCAAGGCTCTTATGAATACTACATTACATATGGATACCGGCTGGTATATGACAAGCAAACTACTGATACTTGATATTATATCATCCATTTATACAGCCAGTCTCATGCAATCTGTCCAAAAGGCACACGCACAGACAAATCAAAAGAAAATACAGAACTATAAGTCTGTCATCTCTTATATGGAGCATAATTATAACCAGCCGGTCACCTTGCAGGACCTGGCGGATACCATCCCGTGCAACAGCCAGTACCTCTGCCGTTTTTTCAAAGATATTGCAGGTGTTTCTCCGATTCAGTATCTGCTTAATTACCGCATTCAAAAGGCATGTATTCTGCTTGAAACGACAAACAATCCAGTGCTTGATATCGCACTGGATTGCGGATTTGAAAATGTCAGTTATTTTATTCGCAAATTTAAAGAAATTATGTGTTGTACGCCCAAAGCCTATCGGAACAATCATACGCAAAGGTAATACAGGCGAATTATCGCCGTGCAGCCATCCAATCTTTTATTATTCCCAGGATGGCAGGCAATACCCATCATAAACACAGGTTGTTTCTTTGCCCTCTATCATCGTTACCATATAGCCATTCTTTGCGAAATTCAAAGCGACCATCTTCCCTTTATCTGTATGGAAGATCTGAATAATCACATCTGTCGGCTTTGAATCCTTCCCAAAATAATTACTTGGTTTCACTCCTCCACCGGTAACCGCACCGCTTCCAAATGTGTAGCGGGGATTTGCATTTTTGTCTTATCGATATACCCAAGCAATGTCGGAACCAGAAACACCATTTTCCGCCTTATGCATAGGAGCGAACACGCACTGTGTTTATTCAGTGCAGGATTTTCGGCCATGATTTTCTGAGCGCCACATAGGAGATCAGAAAGTTTGCAAGCCAGCCGGCCGGTACGGCAAGCCAGACAAATGCGATTCCAAACCTCGGTGCACAAATCAAAGCAACCGCCAGACGGATTGCCAGATTTACCATATTGGCAGCCAGAAACGGCCGCATGATTCCAAGTCCCCGAAGGACTCCATCTGTCGCCATCTTGATACCCATAAAGATGAAAAAATACCCAAGCCATCTCATATAATCCCCGGATACCTGATATGCAAAAGCAGTTCCGTCTTTCCCCAGGAACAACGAGGAAATCTGCGTATGCAGTGTTTCAATGACAACAAAAGCAAGGATTGCAAAACTCACATCTAACACCAATGCAGCATGATAGCCCTTCTTGATACGCTGTGGTTTCTTCGCGCCAAAATTTTGGGAAACGTATGGGGACACCGCATTGCCAATAGATACAAATATCAGTGAAAAAACATTTTCTACCCTCATCGTCGCAGCATAACCGGCAAGTGCCTGTGTACCGAACGGATTTACAACTGCCTGTACAATCATCATACCGATCGACACGGTGGACTGCTGGAGAACCGATGGGACGGCAATCCGGAGCATGGAATACAACTCCTGCCGTTCAAACCAGTGAAAAGGACTCTGATACTGCCGCATCCGATGAATAAAAATCAGGAAGGACAGCACTGCGGAAATCCCTTGCGCAATAAGAGTCGCAAGGGCTGCACCAAACACGCCCAGCCCCAGACCGGTCACCATCCAAAGATCCATAAGAATATTCAATATCGACGATACGATCAGAAGCACCAACGGAATCTTCGACTCCCCGATGGAAGTAAACATGGTTGACAGAATGTTATACATAAACAGAAACGGAAATCCTATAAAATAGACCCGCAGATACAGCACCGCTTCATCCAGTATATCCGCAGGGGTGTGTAATAACCGCATCATCAAATCGGAAAAGCAAAATCCAAGGACACTCAGAAGTATGCTCAAGCTTAGAAAACTGATCAATGAAGTTGATACTATTGTTTTCATTTTTCCATAATTTCTGGCACCAAAATAACGGCTTACAAGCACACCGGCACCTACACCGGCGCCCAATGCCACACAAATAAAAACATTGGTAAGTGCTGCACAGGCTCCAACAGCCGCAAGCGCGGAGGAACCAACAAACTGACCAACGATTATGGAATCAGCCATATTATATACCTGCTGGAAGAAGCTGCCGAGAATCATAGGCATTGCAAATACGGTCAACGCTTTCAGAGGCGCATCTGTGATTAAATATTCATCTTTTGACATTATAGTTCCCTCCTGAACTTTCCCGGTCTGTTCATAATGTCTTTTTTAATCTTTCCAGATCATCCGCATCCGGGTGGGATAAAGCGCGATCAAAATTCTCAATCAGCATATCAAGATTCGCCGGATGTTCCGGATTCTCTTTCATTTTGATATAACGGTCGCGCACAGACTGCGGCATCTTTCCCTGACACATATACGCTCCGATAACTTCATTGCTGGAATCAATAGATTGTCTGACCAGCTCAAGAATTTTGTTAAAATATGTGTCACTTCCACCGAAGCCAGCTGTTCCAAACAAAAAAATCTTCTTATTTTTTAATTTCGATAACAATTCTAATGTCTTATTGTCTGCGTTTCCTTTGTCCGTCCAAAAACCGATATACAACAAATCGGATTCCGGTACCTGTAATTCATTCCCGCCAAAATAATCACACATATCCTGAGGCAGCGTTTCATGGATTGTGTCTGCCAGTTTCTTTGTATTACCGGTTACGCTGCTGAAAATTATCGAATAATTATTTGATGTCATCCTTCTTTATCTCCCTTCATTTCCTGCTAACTTCTATTGAAGTATGTCGGTGTCCCAACCTCAATCAGATTCCCGTCCAGATCATAGAACCGTATTACTTTCTGTCCCCAGCTATGCGTCATTAATTTGCTGACATATTCCGTCTCTGGATATAGCTGTTCCAGTTTCTCAGCAAATGCCTCAATATCCGTCTCCTCGAAGTAAAGCTCGCTATGATTATTCCTTGGCAAAACCTCTTTGTTCAAAGACTCTGTCCAACACGCTTCCTGCTGCAGGACAAGTCCTTCTGTCAGAATCATATTTCCATCGTTGTCTAATAGCATATCCAGTCCAAATAAGTCGTGATAATATTTCCTTGCACGCGCTATGTCTTTCACGACAATGAGTATATTTCTTAATTTCATATTTGCTTCTCCTTATAATGCAGAAACTTCTATCCCACATTTCTCGCAGATTTTCTGTAGCTTCTCCAGTTTCGTTGTCATCACCGTCATAGATTTAAGATTCGGAAACTGACGCAATTCCGCCTCGGTCAGCTTATCTATATCAAATCGTTCATCCTCACCATCCCATAATGGTGCAATATTTTGATATATCTCATTTCCACCGTCCATGCATATCGCCGTAACCTTATCGGCATACGCTACCGGTATCGGCAAATCCTTGAAAAACTGCAAGGCACCCCTGACATTTTTCTCTGTTTCCAGATTCCAATGTGCTTTCTTAAAATCCATATACTCATAAATATCAAAATATGGCTTTAAGATTTCCTGCTCATACATTAGCTCATTAATCACAGACAATTTGAAATTAAAGGTATCGAATGAAAGAGCCTCCTCATCGGTATTCTGTATTGCATAATTCTGTGTCGTCTTCGGTTTCCTTGGTTTATATGCAATATCCAAGGATTTCAGAAACCGGTCGCCCGCATAGTTTGGCTCGTCATCCTTGCCTCCGACATATGCACCAACATGTGCCAGTTCGAGCTCCCCATCCGCCGTACGAATACACTCCTGATAGCATCCCATGAATCGATTCAAAATATCATGCTCTTTCTGCTTTCCGAAGAAGGTTACATTTCCGACATAATGCTGTGCTGGCCTGATATCCGCATTAGGAAGTTCGTTCGCTACATGCAAATATACGCTCGTAATCCGATGCTCCGCGTCCTTGTATGCCCGCTGCTTTTTCAACCACACAACATTTCCCTCTTCAAAATAAATTCCCAGCTCATCATATATGTAACAACTCCGATTCTGCTCATTCTTCTCGATCCGCGCATCTCCAAGTATGGACTTGACTACCTCGTAGGACATCGGAAATGTGAGTACATTCCCATTGATTGCTATTTCGTTGTCTAAGATGTCGATATGATTCATAGATATAGGTTTCCTTTCATATTTTGCACAATCAAATAGCACGCATATCTGGATAATTCATAATCTTTTGTTGGTTTATGCGTTGCTCCTGCTTCTACGATTTTGCTGACCTCAGCAAAATCGTCTATAACCCTATGTCCGCTATTCTCGCAAGAAATCATGGCTCTTTTTATTCCTTTCTCAGAACAGATCCAACATATTATCCAGATAAATCGCTTCTCTCACATGAATCTGATACTCTGGCTTCGTCATGTAATAGAGCAGAAATTCCAACACCAACGCACTTCCTAGTCCACGTCCTTCAATCTTGAAATTGGAAAATCCCATCGGCAGATAGATATCTTTTATGGCATCGACTCCAATAAATCCCGGATTCGACATTGCCTTTGCGAAGCGGTATCCCTGTTCTGACTCTGGTGCTGTGCATCTATGATCCGGTGCTTTTATGCCAAGTGCTTTCCGGCTCACATCCTCATAACATGCTTTCCTGTCTTTGCACCCAAACCAGCAACATTCATTGCACAAAAACTCAACCTTCGCCTTTTGTTCATCTGTCAACGTATGCATATCTTCAAAACGTTTATTCAACCGGAAATCCGGCACTACATAACGAAAGTCGTCCCGTTTTAACTCATCCCGGAGCTGTTCAAACTCCGTCAGAACCTTCGTGGTTGATGAGACAAGATACAAATCCGGATATCGCCTCTTCAGATACTCCAATAGCAAATCCGAATACACAATCACTCCATTTTGCACTGTTCCACCTTTTTCAAATAACGTGCAGAGTGCGTTGCATTTCTTGTCGGATAAATGCTCTTCCTGCAGTAACGAATTACTGAACGTCAACCTCGCCGAAATACCATATTTCTGCATCAGATGCAGCACTTCCTGCGCACTGCGATCTCCGTCTCCGATCCGTCCGCCGCCCCAGATACAATCTGCCGGTGCCCCATAGATGGAGCCAATCTCACACCAATCGTAAAAATATTCCCGGTGCTCGCGGAACAGCGGCAGAAATAATTCGTATAACTCATAGAATTCAAATAGCCCCGGAAGGTGGTAATATGCAATTTTCTGCATAGTTTGCTTCATTTATCGGTTCCTATCTCTTCATACTCTAATCTCTAGTACAAATTTCTTGCCCTTGTATTTCGCTCATTTGTATCCAGCTCAACTACAACAATAACTACGCAAAAATCGAAACAGCTCTACGTTTGTCTTACCATTCACACCCTCTGCCTGAAAATATTCTGGCAGGGCAATCGCCGTAGAGCATTCCCCGCAGATATCTATACCATATACGGGTGCCCGCTCCAGAAAATATTGAAGCATATGTTCAAGTATCCCCAGCGTCAGTTCGCCTTGATTCCAATTTGTTTCACTGTATTGCTCAGAAAGCACATCCTTGTCGATTGAAATGTACAACGGTACACCACCTTGAAGTTGTTTTAACCGTTCCTCACCTTCTCCCTTACGGATTTCCTCTGCAGAAAAAGTTATCAGTTTATCTGGGTGCTCTGTCCGAATCTGCTTTATATCGTCTTCCGCCGGTCCGATCAAAATAAATTGTTGCAATACCGGATTCTGATCAAGAACCATTCCCGCCCAATCGCCACAACTCATCATTCCTTCCATTAACGGTTGCTGCATATCTGTATGATGGTCGAAAACAATCAAAGAAAACGGGCTGTGAATCTGGTCCGTAAATATCTTCGTAACATAATGATAATTGCCAGAATCCACAAAATGGATTCCATGTACTCCATACGGCTCTATTTTCCTGCGAATCTCCCGTTCTGCCTGTGGAGAACAATACAGGTTGCTACCTTCAATATCCGAACAGTCAATCCACGAAAATTGTTCTCGGTCCGCACAGATTTCGTCATCATATACGTGTGTAAAATCCAGAATCAAATGATATGGTTTCATCTGTAATTCCCCCTTACTATACACCCCGAAATTTTCAGACGGAACTAACAAACGCATTTACTATTTTCCTGCTGTTTTCATCTACTGCATAGGAAAATTCGGGATGCCATTGTACACCCACTATAAACTTATTCGATGGCATATAGATACTTTCAATCAAACCATCTTCCGAAAATGCCATCGCCTGAAAATCGAGTGCCAGTTCTCTGATTGCTTGATGGTGATAACTGTTTACTCCTATTTGTTCCTTACCTAAAATGTTATAGAGCAATGTATCCTTTTGCAGTGTAACCTGATGTGCCACCCTGTCGTATGGCGGTTTCATATGATGGTCAATACAACTGGTATGCTCTGTTGCCAAATCCTGATACAAAGTTCCACCATAGCAGGCATTCATAAACTGGATACCTCGACATATACCCAAAACAGATTTATCCCTCTCTACGGCTCCTGTTAAGATATATTGTTCCATTTCATCCCGTAGTTCGCAACAGGAACCACACCACGATTTCTTTTTTTCATGATACACAGACGGGGACACATCATGTCCACCAGTCAGCAAAAATCCACCACATATTTCGAGAAAATAATCAAGTTCCTTCTCATTTGCTGTAAGAGGGAGCATCATAGGAATCGCATTTTCCGCCTCCAACATTTTCATATATCCGGGCAGCATCCAGTAGCTTTCTTTTTCATCATCATAAAGTGGCATAATACCAATCACTTTTCGCATCGTCGATTTCATTTCTCATTCCTCCAAATGCTGATTTTTGTTTTACCTTAGCTATATTTATTGTGTTTTTCCTATCTGATCAGCTGTGTACCAAACCTCAAGTCACGCCTATTAGAAATAATAAACTTTTACTCTTGAGGATATGGTTCGATTCCCAAAGAATACTTCACCTCTTCACACAATTCTTCATAGGACAAATCAAATGGAAATGGCTCTGCATCATCCATAATATTGTTCATTAGCTCATCCAGATCCCCACATTCTATTACAATAAAGGGCTTTTTACTAAAAAGGACTTCATCCACTCTGAAAAATAATCCTTTATATGTAAATACTGATCGCTCAGAACAATGCATTTCTTCAAAATCATCTGAACAGCTTGTTGTTTTAACCTCATAAGTTAAACGGATTTCGTATTTTGAAGCACCTAATTGAAGCATAATTTGCTCTATCGTATCTTTAACCGCTTCAAAATCAGCTCTTGATACATCTTCATACCACCACATCTTTGTCCCCTCTGCTATTTCCAATGTTACTCTCCAGCCTTTTATTATATGCAGTCAATCTTCTTCCTGAATGATCCTCTGTATGTTCAAATAAAAGCCATTGTTCACATTCCTCTTCATAATGCGGATAAGCATTGGAAATATAGCATTCTATTCTCACGCCGTTATCCATTTCAACGAACAAATCATTGGATTTACTAATGGATATGTTTGTGACTTTTCCGCCAATTATCTGATTCCGAAACTTATCTGTATTGAACCATTCATCATTATGTTTGCTCTCTTCTTGATCCCAAGAATTATAATCCAGCGTTGTTATTATCAAGTCATCATTAAGAAAAATTCTAGTCAATCCCAGTCCATGCAATACGAGATTATCGCTGAAACAGAAATCCAGCATTTCACATATGCAGTTAAGCCCTTCAAGTCGTTTTCCGACCCAAAGATTAATAAAATCATTTATCGTTTTATCCATGATAATCCTTTCCTAATGAGCGGTTTCACCTAACACCCATATGTTTTTCTGTACTTTCACTGACAATGTTTAGAATCACGAAAGTTTATATTGCATAAAATTTTTATTCGGAACAAATCCAAAGTTCGAATATAACTTAACGCCCATATCTGACGCCGTGATCTGTACTGTTCCACAGCCATATTCTTTCGCATCATGAACAACACGTGTTAAAAGTTCTTTTGCGATACCTTTTCTTCTGTAGTCCGGATCAGTAAACATGCTGGATAGCAATCCTATCTTTCCACTTGGGCAGCCAAAATATGGCGGTTTCTCTGCAAAAGACATCCCACTCGTTCCAATAATCCTATCTCCGTCAAAAGCAAGCCAAGACACGAATGTTCCATCTCCCATATGGCGTATATAATACTGCTTTAATGCAGGTACCAAATCAATATCCTCCTTAGCACCTTCTTCTCTCAGTTGCTTTATCCGCATATCAATAAACGTATTCAGTTCTTTCTCTGTCAGTCTTCTATACTCTATTTTCATGGTATCCTCCCCCCTTGATTTTACTTATAATTTTCTCGTAATCCTTGGCAGCTAATCCACCCCATGCTTTATCTTCGCCTCAATCTCTTTCAGCTCAGTTATTCTATCTATCCTGATAATTGTCTTTATGTTATTATCGAAGCCATTAAACAGGCAAATCAATTCATATCCAATTTCCCGAAGTTCTTTGGCAACGATATTTGCTTCCAGTATATCGTAGTTTATTTCAGATGTAATCTCTTTTCCCGACAAAGAATAATTTATAACTTCACGTCGATATTCAGAATTTACCCTCTCCGCGTTCAATTGTTTTCCTGAACCAATACTCAACAAAATTCTATTAATGCCTTTTACAAAGCTATCTATTCCGATGGTATTGTCCAATAAAAAAGCAAAACCATTTTTCTCCAATTCTCTTATCCAACAGTCATAGAAAGTATTGAAATGTTCCTCATCTTTACGGTCAAGCAGCACATGATACTCCGGCAGAGTATTTATATCATATCGCCTGTCCGTAATTATCTCATTGAATGATTCGTAAAGTTTTGCATCTATAGTCCCTTCCTCAAAGACTAAATCATAACCATCATATTCACATGAAATGCTGAATAACTCCGGTTTCATTTGTTTTTTACTTTTTATAAAATCTATAAAATGTCTCACTTTTATGCCCCTAATTGAGTTTCAAACAACAAAATGCCTGTTATATATGTAAAGCAGGACAGTTGACTTTCTATCATCTATCCTGCCTTTATTTACTAACAATTATACTTTTTCATTTTCCCGTGCTTCCAGCACTTCCGTAGTAATTGTGTCCGCATCGTATTCCGGAGCATGCTTCTTCACAATATCATAGATCGGCTGGATAGTTTCAACAGATTCTTTAAGCTCATCTGCGATCTGTTCAAGCGACTTATTCTTCTGAAGTTTTTTGATAATTGAATTCACAAGACGACGATACCCTTCTGCGCGACCTTCTGCAATTCCAGATGAATACCCTTCCGCACGGCCTTCTTCCACGCCATCGTTATACCATTCCCGCTTCGCATTCTCCATCTGCTTTTCGTATGTCAGATCAAACATCATAATTTTCTGCACATCCTCTCCGCGTTCCAGCAAAAAATCCTTTAAGATATCCTCTGCAATGCAACGGTTCACCGCATCTCTGATTGCAGTCTCATAATCCTTCTCGCCCTTTTCTGCCTTTGCAAGATTCTCATTTACATATCCAACAAATATTGTTCGTTTGATACACCAGAAATTGCCAGTTAATCACTTGGTATCTAACAATGCTATCGGATGCCGGATAACCGTTTTCCATTTTTCAGGAGCAACTTTTCTTGCATCTGAAAGATAAATTTCATGATGCAATCTATCTTTTGACAGATCATTTTTATATCCATTTTCCTGTAAATATGTATCCATCATTTCAACAGTCGCCGGTTCATCATCAAATGCTCCGAAATGCATAATCTGAACGCATAAGCCTTCTTCTATCGTGATAAACTCTGCCGACGAGCAATCCAGTTTTTTCTTTTTCGTAGCGGTTTCTACCGCCCAGTCAAAATCCTTCTTCGTAATAAAATCCGGAAGTCTTATCACGGAAATCCAATTAAATGCATCCTTATTCGAGTAATCAATCCCATCAACATCATCCTGCCACCAAAAGCCTTCGAGCGGTGGCACAACATATTCGAAGAATCCATCTATTTTGTAATCCGTCTTGTAACTCATCTTAAGTGTATATGCAACTGCATATAAAACGCCAATCGCCTGCTGATACGCACCATCCTTTTCATTCGGATTGCCTTTTCCTCTTACTGCAATATAGTTTGCCTTTGGAACATTCACTATCTCCGGCTTGTTCTTCGGCATATAAAATTCCTTGTATTCCTTCTTAAAATCAAACGCCATTTGTTCTCCCTTTTACATTCTTTCGCTTCAACACCTCATACACGCCAAGCAATATACACCCAACGGCATAACACAGGATATCTTTCCAATCAAATACGGAACCGACCAGAATACTTAAGAAACGATTTTTCTGCCAGCCTAATGCTTCCACAATATGGAACATCTGCAAAGCCTCGACCAGTGCCGCAAAAATAAATACATACAGCGGTAACAGTTTGCATCGCTCCGGTACAAATATTCTTATAAACGTATATATCACAACCACAACCAGCACGTCACCAATATATGGTCTTACAAATGCATCATGCACATATACCGCAATCAACACTTCAATCAATAGCAAAATCACAGTTGCTATTGCATATCCGATTCGCTTCATGTTCTTCTCCATTCAACAACATGCACTATAATCTTCCTCTGTTTTCTTCTATCCATTTAACCGCATAGTCAACAATCTGTCTCTAACTCATTAATTTGACTGTTGCATTTCCAATCTGAACGGTATGTACTGTATGGAATTTCTCGAAATCTTCTCCAATCTGTGTAAAATCTTCTCCCCATATGTCTCATTATGTTTCATTTTCTGTCGAAAATACCCGACTAATTCCCTTAAAATTCATACTTTCTCAACTCACAATTCTTTATCCCAAATGCTGCAAATTCCTCATTCGTCATATCGTGGAAATATGATTCAATAATACGGGAGATTCCGTTATGCGCCACCAACAGGTACACCGTTCCTTCGCTTTCCGCTTCTTTCTTAATATCATCCAGCAGATTATAGATTCTCTGGGAAAGCTTCAGCATGGACTCTCCACCATCATAGCTGTTGACAAACTGCGCCTTGGCAACAGAAAATTCCGCACCATTTCGCGGGGTGGACTCATACCGTCCAAAATTCTGCTCTTTTAAGCGCATTTCTTCCTCTGCCGGAACGCCTGTCACTTCCGCAATATGCTTTGCGGTATCTGCCGCACGCATCAGCGGTGAATACAGAATCTTATCAATATGGATTCCTTCTGCCTTGATCCGTTCGCCCAATTCCTTTGCCTGTGTATGTCCAAGTTCTGTGAGTGCAATATCCGTCGCGCCACAGATTTTATTCTCCACATTCCAAATTGTCTGTCCATGTCTTGTAAAATAGAAGTATGCCATCGTATCTGTTCCTCCTGTATTTTCTACTAAGATACTACCATATCTAATCCTTGAATTCCACCACATGTTTCCGTTTCCAGATCGGGAAGAGATTCCGCTGGCAGATATAATTCTCGCGCTCTTTGATTCCAACCGCGTGGAAAAATGTCTTCCACATATCGGTATATTCATCCTCGTACTCCTCCGTCTTCCGAAGCGTCTCAAATTCCGCATCGGTCAGATAACGCAGATAATTCGTCCCATCCTTCGGATGCACGCATGCGGTCTTCCTTGTATCATCAATGATCATCCAATGCTCTGACGGCATACGATCTGCAAAATGTCTGCCAACCAGCATGATCACATCGCTTTTCGGTTCCAGATGGCTCACATAGACTTTCCCATTTAACGACTGAAACCGCGCGAATTCCCGGAAATGGTGGCTCTCATTCCCCACCTTCCGCCGTAGTTCCAATATCCGCATCACATGCGGGTTCGTATAATAATCAAGCACACGGCAGCCAGCGGCGAATCCAACCCGCAGGAAATTATAGATTGCCTGCAATGCATCTTCCTCTGCGGAAAGCGTCGCATAATAGACATCCAGATACGCCTCATCCGAGATATCTCTACGAATGGAACGAATCACCTTCTCTGCCTTTTTGGCATCGCCATCCACATGAATGTACTCATCGAACATCGTCTGTTGAAATACTGGCTCTTTCTTCACTTGTATCTGTTCGTGACCGATCCGCAAGGCTTCCACCCATGCATCGTAGATGCAGGTCATGATATCCTCCAACCGGTCTTTACATGTATATATCTTCATAACTACAATCTACCCAATTCCGAAATCCGCCAGAGACATCTGCGTGAACGATTCATTTGCATGCTCTGCCTTCCATATATCCTTCTGGTCGACGCCGGTCAACTGCCTTGTGATATACCCTTCCTCGATCGGCGTGTGATACATCTGCCTGCCACCGCAGGTAATAAAATATTGTGCCCGTTTCAACACGACCCCCATCTTCTTCAGGGAAGCGAAATCCAGCCTGCCATAACGTCTTGCATATGCGATCCGCCCTGCCGATTTCGGTCCGATGCCCGGCACACGGAGTAACATCGCATAGCTTGCAGTCTGCACTTCCACCGGAAATTGATCCAGATGCCGCAGTGCCCAGTCGCACTTCGGATCAACCAGTTCATTGAAATTCGGCTTCTCTTCCGATAACAATTCTCCCGCCTGGAATCCATAGAACCGGAGCAGCCAGTCCGCCTGATACAACCGGTGTTCCCGCAGAAGCGGTGGCGGTGTTCCGATCTGCGGCAATACCTTATCCTCATTCAGTGGAATATATGCCGAATAAAATACACGCTTCAAGTCGAAGCCCTGATACAACTGCTGTGTCGTCTGCAGCAACGTATAATCGCTCTCGCCGGTTGCCCCGATAATCATCTGCGTGCTCTGTCCCGCCGGTGCAAACCGCCGCTTTAATTTCGACATATCGAGCGGTGCGAGCTGATATGCGTTGTCCCATGTGAGAGCACTTCCATAAGCACTCGCAGACTCCCGAACTACTGCCCCATCCGCAGCGATTTTCCCTGCTTCCTTCTCCTTCATCAATCCATCCGCGAACTGCTTCTTTGACTCTGCCCCGAAGATACTCTGCTTCAGGAACTGATTGCCTTTGCTTCGCTCCATGTGTGCGGATTTCCCGATTGCCATCCGATGCGACGCGATCGTGTTCCGCACCTTTCCCATCGGATCTAAGATCGTCTGCATCGTCTTATTCGGTGCCAGTGTCCGCAGTCCTTCCTCCGTCGGCAGTTCCATATTCACGCTGATACGGTCTGCCAGATATCCTGCTGCCGCAAGCAGTTCATCCGATGCGCCGGGAATCGTCTTCACATGGATGTAGCCGTTAAAATGATATTTCGTCCGAAGCAGAAGCAATGTCTCGCACATCTTCTCCATCGTGTATGTCGGATTCTTCAGAACGCCGGAGCTTAAGAACAATCCTTCAATATAATTCCGCTTGTAGAATTCGACCGTCAGCTCGCAGATCTCCTGTGGCGTGAAGGTCGCCCGCTTCACATCATTGCTTGCACGGTTGATGCAGTATTTGCAATCATAGACGCAGTGATTCGTCATCAAGATCTTAAGCAGGGAGATACACCTGCCATCCGAAGCAAAGCTGTGACAGATGCCGCAAGCTGCCGCATTGCCGAGTTCTCCTTTCTTCCCCCGGCGATCCGATCCGCTCGACGTACACGCCACATCGTATTTGGCAGCATCCGCAAGAATCTGCAGCTTCTCCTGTGTTGTATATTCTTCTATGTAATTGTTTGTAATCTCTGTACTCATATCCTCATTATACGAACAAACGTTCTTGGATGCAAGGATTTTTTGCGAACATCCGTTTGTTTTTTTCATAAATTTTCTAAAAACATCAAAACAGGCGAAGCAGAATTTCCACTTCACCTGTTTCAAGATTACGCCACTACCCGTTTCTTCGCCGACACGATATTCGCCACAATAATATAGAACACACCATATAAAGCCATCGCCAGCATGTTGATCCATACCGGTTTCAGCGCAGATACACTTACCGTCTCCAGTGTCTTCAGATATTCATTCGTCTGAATATACCAGTACGCCGGGAAGATACGACCCACGGCAAGCACACCATCCGGCAGCCATTCAACCGGGATAAATGCACCGCACAGAAATGCCGAGCCGAGTGCAACGACATTCACGATTCCATTTACCGCTTCCTTGTTGTTGAAGATGCTTGATATCAGGAATGCCATCGTCAATGCACACAAGGTGAATACGAACGAATTTGCCAGATACATGGCACCCTGCGCACTGAACATTGCCTTTCCAACAATCACAAAACTGATCAGACCATAGAACAGCCATAATGCCATCGCGAATAACAGATTCGACGCAAGCAGGATCGCATTGTGCTTCTTATAATTCATACTGCTGATCGTGATTCGCTTGCGGATCGGCAGCTCCTGAAAGCTCGTAAGCACCAGACAGATCACGAAGATCGCACCGGCAAGCAGACTGTAGCTTGCAAAATTATAATAACCCGCTGCCTTCGACATGCTGTTTGTATCAAGTGTCGTCGTCACATGCACGGTTGATGTCTGTTCCAAAGTCTGCGTGATATCCTTACAGACTTCCTCCTCATTCAGGGATATGTTCATTTCATCCGGATTTGCCTGCAGAGCGGCATTCACGTAGTTTTGCTGTATGGCAAGATAGCTTTCGACCATCATCTGCGCGAAGCTCGCATCCGCCGACTGGCAGCTCTTGTACCGAAGTTCCGGATTTTCGCCGTTCAGTACCGCCTGCCGGTAGCCCTGCGGAATATAGATTACAAATGCTACCTGCCGATAGAAGATTGCATCGTCTATGTCCTCTTCGCTTTTCAGTTCTTTCCGGTCACTGTGCGCTGCGATATAATCCGTAAAATTCTTCGTGATTCCGACATTTTCATCCTGATTCACAATGACGATTTCCGGCTTGTCTGCGGTGAACTGGCTCGCCGTATCCCCGCTTTTTGCGTTGATGCCACCGAACAATAAAAGCAGCGCCGTATACAGAATCACCATGCCTTTACATTTATTCAATACATGCAGAAATGCTTTAAATACTGTCATACTTCTGCCTCCTTAATCCCTGTGCGGACACAAGCAACATGAAGGCAGAGAAGATTCCAAGACTTGCTACATCCATCCAGAAACGCTTGTCCACACCATAATAATACAGTGCATAATATCCATCCGTGATCATCGCCGCCGGGTTAATCTTATCTAAGAACGGCACATGTTTCTCGATGATATATTTCATGGTAATTCCCATCATGCCAGACAGGAAACAGCACGCCATCGTGATGCCGATCAGGATTCCAAGTTTTCCATTCTCGCCGGTCTTGACAACCGTCGTCACCATAATCGCAAGCGTCAGCCCCGCCAGACTACCCGCAAGTGCCAGCAGGATCACATATGGCAGATTCTCCCCGTAATCGACTTTCATCACGAAGATTGTATACACAAACAGAATCGCAAGCCCGATCAACTGCGTGCAATATGCAGCAAGCAGGGATGAAAACATCGTCTTTGCCTTGCTGATTGGAACGATCGCTGTACGCTTTCCGAGATTCCCCATGTTCGGCAGATTCCGGCTCAGCGCCGTCATTCCAAGGATACCGCCATACAGACACGCCATCGCAATCAATGTGTAATACTCAATCATCGTATAACTCATATTTGCACGGGATGCATCGACCAGGTTCGACTCTCTGCCTGCCACCTGCTCCATTACATCTTTGTAGAGTCCCTCGATATCCGGCATCGCGCCCTGCTCCATCTCATTTTGTACACGTTTTTCCATGATTGCAGTGGTATGTACGATCTCGTCTACCACATATTGAAGCACTGTCTGGTTGATACCATTTTCATGAATCCAGATCTCCGGCTCCGCGCCATTCATATACAGCACACCGTCGACATCCCCGTCTGAAAGCAACGTATCTGCTTCATCCTTCGACACATACACCGTGTCAAACATCTGCTCATCGCTTGATTCATCGCTCAAAGTCTCAAATGTCCGGCGGAATGCTTCGTTTCCCTGAAAATCCTCGTTATCGACAATCGCAATCGGGATCACGTTCAGCTTCTCGCTGTTCTCGATATTGGAGAATGCCAGCTTGAACATCGTGCCAAGCACGAGCGGAAACACAAATGTCCAGAACAAAAGCATCCGGTTCCGCATCAGGACTTTGAATGTATACTTAAAGTTATGTCCAAACATCAGTCTCTAAGCTCCTTTCCGGTCAGCTCCAGGAACACATCGTTGAGCGTCGGACGCTCGGAGAAGATCTTGTTGCAGGTGATTCCCGCCGCACTCAGTTCCTCGATCAGCTTCGCCACGTTATTTTTGCCGCTCTTATAGGTGATTACAAGCTGATGGCCGGCATATTCTGCCTTGTCAACATTCGGTGCCGCCTGCAGCTTCTCTAAGAATTCCGGTTTGAAATGCTTCGTCTCGATCGTAACCTTCTCCTCGATCTTCGCAAGTGCCTTTAACTCGTCGGACGTTCCCTGCGCAATGATTTTTCCCCTATCCAATATGATGATCCGGTCACACAGAATCTCGACTTCTTCCATATAATGTGTCGTGTAACAGATTGTCGCGCCATCATCCCGCAGCTTCCTGATACCATCCAAAATGTTGTTCCGGCTCTGCGGATCGACTGCAACGGTCGGCTCATCTAAGAAGATCAGCTTCGGCTTGTGCGCGATACCACATGCGATATTCAATCTCCGGAGTAATCCGCCCGACAACTGCTTCGGATAATATTTGCGAAATTCATCCAGTCCGACCAAGGCGATTGCATCCTCGATATCCTTTTTTCTCTCCTGCTTATCCTTCACATACAGGCCACAGAAATAGTCAATATTCTCATACACCGTAAGCTCCTCAAACACCGCTACCTCCTGGAAAATCACACCAATATCCCGCTTGATCTTATAGGCATCCGGTGTCATCTCCTCTCCGAAGATCTTGATACTTCCCGCGCTGTATTTTAACAGCGAGAGGATGCAGTTGATCGTGGTTGATTTTCCACTTCCGTTTGGACCAAGCAGCCCAAGGATTTCTCCCTGCCGGATCTCAAACGACAGGTCATCGACCGCCTTTTTCTGTTTATATTCCTTTGTCAGATTCTTTACTTCTACAACTGCGCTCATTTCGCTTTTCCACTCTCCTTTTTATTCCCAGCAATTGCGATATTGTTTCTATATATTTCAATATTGATTTATACGATATACAATGTATTGAATCTGAGAAGTTCTAAATGTTCTGATCTATATTTCCATCCAATACGCCACCGCCGCCAATTCGCCATCCATGGCTCAGTGGCGGCTTGTTTGAACATCGTGTTCAAACATGGCTAATATAATTACAGAACATTAAGAACTTCTATGATTCAAACATATCGTATATCTTTATAAATCAATATTAAAATATATACTGAAATCAATATCGCAATTTCCGTGGTTCATATTTATTCATCCCTCGGCTTCTTGTCATACATGCTTCCGATCTTCATTTGTCTTACGGTGTCCGTTAGCAGTTCTTCAATCTGCTCATCCGTAAATGCAACCGTTCCCGTTGCAACCATGCTGGCGATTCCGTGTGTGAAGATCCACACCTTCAGGTGAAATGCCTCCTGTTCCGTCCTGTCATAACCGGTGAACTCTGCACCTTTCTCTAAAATCTGATTTCCCATATTATCCTTCTCAATAAATTCCGTCGGAGAAATCTTCGAATCTCCCATAAATAATATCTTGAAGAAATCCGGGTAATCCTTCGCGAACCGGATATACGCAAGTCCCATGCCCCGATATGCCAGCTCTTCCTTAGAGCCTTCGATCATATACGACTGGTATATCTTCTGGATGTGTAAGATCGTCGCCTGCCTTAAGTCCTCCATGTTCTCAAACTGATAGAAGATCGGCTGTACCGAACATCCAAGCTCCTTTGCCACCCGCCGTGCATTGATCGCAGATAAACCTTCTTTCTTCACGACAGCACTCGCCGCCTCAATAATATCTTCCTTCAAAAACTTTGTTGCCCTTGGCATATTATCCTCCATATTTATTTTATAACATTTGTTATGTAACTTTTGTTATATTATAGAAGATAAAAAAAGAAACGTCAAGCAGATATCGATGAAATGCAGCTACATTCCTGTCACCTGCACGTTCATCTGCCTGACGTTTCCTTTTTGTGATTCTATATTATTACTTAGTTAATCACTATTGTTACTGCAATTTGCGGCGTCGATTGCGAGTACCAGCATTAATCCTAAGATCTCATCCTCCGGATTCGCAATATCAATCACATAGGTATCTCCCCAGCGGAACAATTCCTTGCTGATATGTGCGATACAATAACTTCCATCATACACATCATAATCCCATCCGAAGAGATCCCCCTGCACCTGCCAGCCATGATATTCGATATCATATCGCGGCGTAAAGAGGGAGAACCGTCTCTGAATCCGACCGATTGTCCGTCCGCCGATCTCGACTTCGAACACCGGAAGCAGATGGAATATTTCCTGATGAATCACACCGATTTCCTGATCATACATATCATAGATATGCATATGATGACCGATATTGAAGAATTCCGTCTTCACAAAATATTTCGGATTGCCATATTCATCGTAGATGTCATACGTATCCGTCCACGCAAATACGTGCTGCTTTATCATTAACCGCATAGGTTATCTCCTTATAATACAAGATCCTTCATCGAATGCAGTCCAATTGCGAGTGTCGACGTGTTGTGCATCAACGCCGAGGTTGTCGGCTGGATCACGCCTACCACACCAAGCACGATCAGTCCGGTATTAAATCCAACAATCGTTCTGTAATTCCGGCGGATTCTTCTTGTCAGTGCGGTACTGATCTTCCGCAATGTGATCAGTTCATTTAAGTTATCTGCACCAACGGTAATATCCGCGATCTCCCGTGCAATCTCTGCACCATCGCTGATTGCAATACCGATATCCGCTGCCGAAAGTGCCGGCGAATCATTGATACCATCACCGATCATGATCACCTTGTGTCCTTCTGCCTTCGCACGCTCCACGTAGCTTGCCTTATCCTCTGGAAGTACCTCCGAATAATACTCATCCACGCCAACCTTCCGCGCGATCGCACAAGCTGTCCGCTCACTGTCTCCGGTCATCATAACGATCTTCGCAAAGCCAAGCTCTTTCAATGTCCGGATCACATCGGTTGCCTCATCACGGATCGGATCTTCGATACAGATCACTGCGACCAGTCGTCCTTCTACTGCCATATACAGATGTGAATATTCCTCTGGCAATGCATCGAACTTCTCCTGCATACCTTCCGGAACCACACAGCCCTCATCTTCAAATACAAAATGATAGCTGCCGATAATTGTCTTTCTTCCTTCTACCGTAGTAGAAATACCATGTGCCACGATATAGGACACCTTCGAGTGAACCTCTTCATGTACCAGATTCTTTTCGCTTGCCGCATCGACAACCGCACGTGCCATCGAATGAGGGAAATGCTCCTCCAGACATGCGGCAATCCGCAGCAGTTCATCGCTGCTCTCATCACAGAACGATACAACATCTACCACACGTGGGGTTGCCTTCGTCAGCGTTCCGGTCTTATCAAATACGATCGTATCTGCTTCTGCCATCGCCTCTAAGAACTTGCCACCCTTCACCGTGATGCTTGACTTGCTCGCCTGCCGGATTGCGGACAATACGGAAATCGGCATTGCCAGCTTCAACGCACATGAGAAATCAACCATCAATACAGACAGTGCTTTCGTCACATTCCGCGTAAAAAGATAGGTTGCGGCTGTGCCAAGTAATGTATACGGTACAAGCTTGTCGGCCAGATGGGATGCCTTACTCTCCAGAGAGGATTTGAGTTTCTCGGATTCCTCGATCATCGTGACAACCTTCTCATACCGGCTCGAACCTCCGACCTGACGTACACGGATACAAAGCTCGCCTTCTTCCAGCACGGTTCCTGCATAGACATAGGAATCTGCCTGCTTATGTACCGGCAAAGGTTCACCTGTCATAGACGCCTGATTGACCATCGCATCGCCATCAACAACGATTCCGTCGAACGGAATCACATTTCCGACATGGATCACGATCTCATCGTTTACACGGATAGACTCTGCAGATACCTGCACTTCCTGTCCGTCCTTCTTCAACCAGACTTTTCCAATATTCAAGGACATGCTCCGCGCAAGATCACCAACGGATTTCTTGTGTGTCCACTCCTCTAAGATCTCACCGATTCCAAGCAGGAACATGATGGAACCTGCCGTCTGGAAATCTCCACGGAATACGGATACACCGATTGCCGTGCCATCCAGAACCGGAACTTCGATCTTACGTTTTGCTAATGTTTTCAATCCGTTCGTGATGTATTTCACCGAACGGATGGCTGTCAGGGTGTTCGCAATCGGCACCGGCAGCAATGCCCGGTTGATACACCGCAGCAAAACCTTATCTACCAGTTTTTCTTTGTACTCTTCATTCACCTGTCTGCCGGAATTAGCAAGATAGGATTCCGGCACATCTGCCGTCTCATAATGAAACCGTCGGAGCGCTGTTATCATCGCTTCCCGGCTTCCCTCATAACAGACAACCGCATCACAGGTTGAATGATTCACCTTCGCAGAACTGACATATTGCATGCTGTCAAGATAATACTGAAGGATATCGGCTTCCCGGTACGACATATTCTTCTGCGCAACATGAAAACGAATTCTGCCCCGTATCTCATGTTTAATCACAAATTTCATTTTCTTCCGCCTGCTCTTCTGCTTCATCCTCAAATACCTGTGCCTCAGCCTCGATCTCGCGGTCTGCGTTGATCTGCTTTGCCTCAGCATAGATGTCGCTTGCATTCTCCTGTACATTTGTCACAGTTTTCATGACACAATCCTTTGCACGAAGGACTGCAGCTGTACCATGTGAGTAAACCTTCTTTGCATCACGGCTTGTCAGAAGCTTGATTCCAGCTGTTCCGAACAATACACCTGCTGCAAAAATCCCTGTTTTCTTTCCATCGATCTTCTTAAAAAAATTTGACATAATATTTACCTCCTGTTAGTTTAATCTAACTACGTATATTATCACAAATTTTCTAAAAAATAAATATTTTTTTACCAATCTCTTCCAAGTTTACTGCAAGCCGATATTACACTGTCTATTCCTAATATAATCAGGTATGTACCTATCAAAAATCCGACTGAGAACAAAGCAATCTGCGGCCAGAATATCATCAGCACACCTACTACCAGACCGATCACATTGATGACCAGTGAGACATAGAAATACCTTCCTCTGTACAAACTCCGGATAAATCCAAGATGACACAGCTTCGATACGCTGTGTGCAATAAACCATAGCGGAAGCAGCAATGTTACAACCAGTTCGCCTATGTGCGGATATGCCATCAGCGCCAGACCGGTGATCACGCTGATCACCCCGGCAGCCAGAGACACGCACGGTGCAAACCCAATGTAACGTTCCGACTTGGCATAGAAGATAATATCGGTAATTCCGGTCACGATTGCCATCACACCATAGAAGATCGTAATCCAACGCAGAATCCCCCCCGGCGATGCAATCGCCAAAGCGCCAAGGATTATAAGAAGAATACCCTCGATCAGTTCCAGCCATCCATAGCCTGTGTGTCTTTTCATAGAGCGGCTCCCCCTTCCTTGTTCAGGATCTCCATGAATTCATCCCCGGTAATGGTCTCCTTCTCGTAGAGATGCATCGCCAGAATGTCAAGCAGACGCTTGTTATCCACAAGCAGCTTCTTCGCCTTCTCATGCTGTGAGCGCACAAGTTCAACCACTTTCCGGTCAATCTCCTTCTGCGTGTCTGCCGAACAGCAAAGTGAAGTATCACCGCCCAGATACTGATTCTCTACCGTCTCCATCGCTACCATATCGAACTCATCACTCATACCATACCGGGTAATCATTGCGCGTGCCAGTTTGGTTGCCTGCTCGATATCATTCGAAGCACCGGTTGTAATCTCGCCGCATGCCACTTCCTCTGCCGCACGGCCGCCTGTGAGTGTCGCAATCTTGTTCTCGATTTCTTCCTTCGTCATCAGATACTTATCGGCCTGCTCCACCTGCATCGTGTATCCGAGTGCTCCGGATGTACGTGGAATAATCGTAATCTTCTGCACCGGTGCCGAATGGCTCTGCAAAGCAGCAACTAACGCATGTCCGACCTCATGATATGCAACCGTCTTCTTCTCCTTATCCGAAAGCACGGCATTCTTCTTCTGATAACCGGCAATTACAACCTCAACACTTTCTTCTAAGTCGGCCTCTGTCACAAATGTCCGTCCTGAACGAACAGCGCGAAGCGCACCCTCGTTGATGATATTCGCAAGCTCCGCGCCGGATGCACCGGATGCCATACGTGCAATCGTATGGAAATCAACATCATCGCCAACCTTGATTTTTCTCGCATGTACTTTGAGAATTGCCTCACGGCCCTTCAGATCCGGCAATTCCACAGGTACTCTCCGGTCAAAACGTCCCGGTCTGGTAAGCGCCGGATCGAGTGATTCCGGGCGGTTCGTTGCCGCCAGAATGATAACGCCGTTGTTGCCTTCAAATCCATCCATCTCCGTTAAGAGCTGGTTCAATGTCTGCTCCCGCTCATCGTTGCCGCCGTACTTGCCGCCGTCACGCTTCTTACCGATCGCATCGATCTCATCGATAAATACGATACAAGGCGCCTTCTCCTTTGCCTGCTTGAACAGATCACGCACCTTCGATGCACCCATACCGACAAACATCTCGACGAACTCGGAACCGGAGATTGAGAAGAACGGCACATTTGCCTCACCGGCAACCGCTTTCGCAAGCATTGTCTTACCGGTTCCCGGAGGGCCGACTAACAAAAGTCCCTTCGGCATAGATGCACCGACGTCCGTATATTTCTTCGGATTATGCAGATAATCGACAATCTCGGCTAAGTTTTCCTTCGCCTCATCCTCGCCGGCAACATCCGTAAAATGAATTCCTTCGGTAGACTGCACATATACCTTCGCATTGCTCTTTCCACCCATACCGAACATCATGGAATTCTTACCGCCAGCCTGTTCCATCAGCTTCTTCGCAAGGAATCTTCCAAGTATCCAGAACAGTAAAAGCGGCACAACCACAGACATCAGAAAGCTCATAAACGGGGATGTCCTCGTCTCGATTTCTTTCGAGAACTTCGCGCCACTATCATAGAGCCGCTGTGTCAGGTCATCGTCCGGCATGATTCCGGTCTTGTAGATCGCGCTTTCCGCCTTATCCGTAAATGTGATCTGCGTACTGTCAATCTGTACCTGACCAATATCCTTATCCTCGGTCATCTTCATGAATGTTCCGTAATCAACTTCCTTTACCTGCCGCTCTGCCAGCATCGGGGTGATAAATAAATTAAACACCAGCAATACTACCAGCACGATTCCATAATAGAAGATCAACGGACGTTTGGGTGATTTTACTTCTTTCATCTCTGCATACTTCCTTTCTTTGTCTAGATTATTACGAACTATACAGCAATTGTATATATTGAGTCGAATTTTCTAAATATAAGATGTATTGAAGCTAAGATGTACTAGATGTTCTGTTGTATATATTCTTACCGCACGCAACCGCCGTCAATTCGCCATCCATGGCTCAGTGACGGCTTGTTTGAACATCGTGTTCAAACATTGCTGTGTATCCACAGAACATCAACTACATCTAAGCTCCAAACATAATTACATTTAGAAAACTCGACACATCTATATACTTAATTACTGTATAGTTCATAATAATCATTTACTCTTTCTACTCTTCGTACTTCTCCTTCAATACCTTCACGATCATCTCGTAATTCGGCATCTCTACTCCATATTGTTCTCCAAGGCGGAGCGGTTCATACACCAATCCGTCCAGCTCGGATGGTTTTCCTGCCCAGATGTCCCTCTGCATGGAGGTGGAAGCCTCCGGTACAAGCGCATCTAAGATGTCCAGATTCGTCTTCTCAACATCAACTAAAAACGGGATTCCCATCGCCGTTGCAAGTGCGTCAATTTCTTTCATACACCGGATCAAAAGCATCCGCTCCTCGCCTGCGCGCTGGAATACTTCTGCCTTCGCATCATAATACAGACCGCAGGCTGCCATCGGCGACACATATGCGTATTTCTGAAATGCATCCCGCTCGATCTGGTCAGAAAGTACCGCATCAATGCCTGCTGCCTTTAATTCCTGCTCTAAGAGGAACATCTTCCGGCAAAGCGCCTGTCCCTTCCGTGCGCCAAATACGATACGGAAGATATCGCCTTTTTGTAAGATCACACCCGGCTCCTTGATCTCCGCCGCAATGTAGATACAGCCATCTACAACTGTTGCATCCGGCAGCGCCTGCTGCAGCTTTGCACCGGTTCCGTAGATGTTCAGGATCGGAACGATCAACGTCTCCGCATCACTATGTTCTCTCAAAAATGGAATGATATCCGGAATCGAATATCCTTTGACACACACAAACAGGACATCCGGAATCTCCGCATATCCTGCCTCATCAACTGCCTTTATGTCTGTCACGGTAAATGTCCGGCTTGGTGACTCCACACATATACCATGTTCTCTGATTGCTGCAAGATGCTCGCCACGCGCAATCAATGTTACATCCTGTCCGGCTTCCGCTAAGAATGCACCAATGCTTCCGCCGCATCCACCGGCTCCTATAATTGCATATTTCATATACGATCTGCCACTTTCTATATGCTCAAGTGGTTTCTCCTTCCCTCTTTTTTCTTCTGTCTCTGATCTGTGATACATATTCTATAACAGATTTATGTTTGTTTTGTGAACAAATCCGTTATTGGAAGAATTTTAATGAAAATATCGTTATTTGTCCTGTTTTTTCACCTTCACGATCACAATTGTAAGGTAGCTTACCGCCTGTGTCAACGCATCTATCCCATGCATCACACGTTCCTCCGGCAGTCCACAGTTCGAGACGCCATAGACCTCCAAATATTCTCCCTGCTGTCTTCTCCGCACAAGCTCTGTCCGAAGCATGCCGATCAGCTGTTCCAGCTTCTTCCCCGACTTCATATAGATCCGTGTCCCGTCATAGTCCGCGGTATCTTCCACCGCGTAGCTGCCCGGAATAATATGGATCTCCTCGCCCTGATCCGCAAGGGAGATTCCAAGTCTTGCCGCCACCGCACAGAAAGAAGGCACGCCGCTGATCATCGACGCAGGCATCCCCGCCGCAAGCACTCGCCGGTGAATATAATGATAGGTCGAGTACACACTTGGATCACCGATCGTAAGAAATACAAGCGTCTTTCCCTGCCGCATCCGTGCCTGCACCTCGGCAAAGCAGCGATCCTGTGCCGCGCGAAGCACGTCCGCATCCTTCGTCATCGGAAACTGCATCGGGCAGATCTCCTTTTCCTCGATCTCCGGTACGACCTGCCGCACGATCTTATAAGCATAACATTCTTCTTTCTTCTCATTTGGCAGTAAGATGCAGTCACTCTCCCGGATCGCACGCACCGCTGCCAGCGTCAGAAGCTCCGGATCACCCGGGCCGACTCCGACGCCAATCAATCTTCCTTCCATCTATCTGTTTCCTCCTGCAACACATACCAACCAGATTTACCAACTGATAGCTGTCTGTCATATTTTAATTTTCCAAGTAATTCTCAAGTGCCGCTTTTCCACGATACGTGCTCACATTAAATGTCCGTACACCTCTCCGGCTCGTGCACATCTCACTGTGATATGAAAGCAGATCTGAGATCTGCCAGGCATCATTTTCATCGGTCCAGATGCCTCGTGCCTGCGCCCATTCTACAAATTCAAATACCGCCGGTGTCGTATCCGCAGAGCGTTCTTCCATATACGCAATTTCATCTGCCAGCCGCACTTCAATCTCTTCTGTGCTGACATCTTTATCCAGCCACATCTGTACCTCGCCACGTGCACACGCCAGGTTATAACGCATCACATACGTATCCGGATGGGAAAATGCAAACGCAATATATAAGCCACCGCATACAAAAATCATGTACTTCATCAGCGGAAATGTATTCTTATATAGATAGATAATCGTTCCTGCAAACAACGCAATCAGTACAAGCAGTCCAAACAGCACCAGCACACGCAAATACGTCAGATGATATGCCTGTATATACATCAGCATCCGCACCGCTGAAGATGCGATCATCACATATGTACAGCCGCACATGATTGTGAGAATCATACGAAGCACACGGCTTTCCGCAAATGCGCGGTTGCAGACCAGCACAATCACCAGATTCACAGCCGCTACAAAAAGCAGCTGGAAGAATCCCTGTCTCGCATATTCCGAATACGAATACCCGGCTGGCAGCATCTGCTTTCCAAGAAATGGGGACAGAATCTGAATGACTGCAAACACCGCATACAGGGCGGTAAGCAGACCACTGAACGTAATACCGATCATCGGCTCCACCATCCGCTTCTCCTCGCAGTCGATCTTCGGCGGCTGAATCACTATCTTGCAGAAGATTCCATAGACGATGATAAATACCGCAACGAGCATCATCACGAAGCCTGCCAGATTCCCGGACAACCGCAGATTCCCGATACTCCGGTCGACAATATATTTGAAGATTGCGTCTGCCTGTGAGAGCACGATCAGCATCAATACCAGAAACGGCAGAGCAATTAACACGCCAACCAGCACATAGATTGCCTTGGATTTTTTCTTTTCCCGCTGTCTCACATACACATAGCAGTCACTGAACCCGCGGAACAGATACCCAAGCGGCGAGAACACTGCACCGAGCACGGCACGGATGTATTTCCCGACGCCCCATTTGTCCGCATCACAAAAGCAGGTAAAAAACACGGTCATCGAAAGCAGGTAAATTCCTATGTAATTACATGTAATCAGGAATCGGTCTGCGGTCAGGAACGTTGACACGCCAAGCAGCAGAATTCCTATGTAATAAATCATCGTATGCGGATTTGATGTCTTATCCTCGCGGTTATCGTACGCCTTGCTCTGTGGTGCATGTGAGCAGACATAATATAAGAACCCAATCGTTGCAGCCGCAAATAAAACCGTCATAATACCATATGCATTTTTATACAGGCAGATGGTTGTCACAACCGCGTATATGATTGCCGCAAATCCACCCGTTCCAAACCGGGTTGCCCGTTCCTTCATATCCTGATTATCTACATATGGCATCATCTGTTTTGGCTCTTGTTCCTGTATATTCTGATTGTTCAAATTTTCTTGTTTTTGTTCATTTCCCATATTGAAAACGCTCCTTTCCAGATACGTTCTATCTTATTCGTCGTTATCCTCTTCATCCTCATAGATCAATATATCTCCCGGCTGGCAGTCGAGTGCCTTACAGATCGATTCCAATGTGGAAAACCGCACCGCCTTCGCCTTGTTATTCTTCAAAATCGACAGATTCGCAAGCGTAATATCAACTTCCTTCGCAAGCTCTGTCAGTCCCTTTTTCTTCTGTGCCATCAGCACATCCAGATTCACCTTTATCGCCATATCACCACCGCCTTTTCTTATATGGTAACGTCCCTAAATCGTAAAATCATTTTCTTCCTTGTACTGCACCGCTTTGTCAAACACGATGGCAAGCACGCGGGAGAAAAGACCTGCGATCAAAAATACTACAACAATGATAAATACAGCTGGCGTGAAGTAAAGTGGAATCCTGCAAAGCATCACCGCCATGATTGCGAAGCTGTATATGCCCATCCGGTTCAGGCTCTTCACATTTTCCTTCACGAAGCAGTCATCCGCAAGCACCGTCCGAAACATCTTCCGAAGCTCTCTTAGAATCAGCACTGCGAACACACCTGCCGTCATGAAAATCAGCACCATCCAGATATAATATTCTCCGAAAAATGGATTGATCTCAGTTCCATACCATTTGAATGACACCGGTAAAGTCAGCGTCACAAACATTCCAACAAAATACATGATATCCAGCAGGACCTTCGTCGCGCCGGCAATTTTATTTTCTTTCATACCTATATGTCCTCCCACATCTTTTCTAAACTGCGCGTTTTATTTCTTAACCTTTCTACACTTTACACGATTCATTATTGAATGTCAATATATTTTTATTGTTTTTCGATAACTTTTTATTGTTTATCAACCACATGAGGAATTGTGCATAAAAAAGAGACATTATGATCACTCATAATGTCTCTTCCAATCTTCTGTTATGTATTCCGATTAATGCACATATGCTGCTGCACCTGGTGCTGCCGGCAATGGGTTTGGAGCATCCTCACCCTTTGGAATAATCACGATCTGAATTGCTTCCAGTCTCTTTGCTAAACCGGATGTACCTGCGATTGAGCCATTCTTTGCCCAGCCGAGCCAGCCATAAGTCTGTGCATGTACACGATAGTATACATCATAGTACTGTGCCAGCTGTCCTGTTAACTGAATACGGATTGCCTCCAGACGCTTTGCTTCTCCGCTTGTTCCAGATGGCTGTCCATTATATTTCCAGCCCTGTGACCAGCCATAAGTCTGTACATGTGTTGCATATGCAATGCCACCACTGATATTATTCAACTGTGCATTGTTTACCTTGATCGAGATTGCTTCAAGTCTCTTTCCCTCTCCGCTTGTTCCGGAAATAGAACCATCACTTACCCATTTCTGGTTACCATATGACTGTACATGTGTCATGTAAGAAACTGCACCTGAACCATTGGTTGTAGGGTTCTTACCCATATCTACGAATCCACCACCGATCGTTCCATCAAAGCCCTCGTAATCCGTTGGATAATCTGTCTTTGGCATAATGATAATCTGGATTGCTTCCAGTCTCTTTGCCTGTCCTGCAGTTCCTGCATAAGCACCATTCTTTACCCAGCCAAGCCAGCCATAAGTCTGTGCCTGTACACGATAATAAATGTCATACTTGTTCTTGTTTGTACCAGTCAGGCGGATCTGAATTGCCTCCAGACGTTTTGCCTCTCCACTTGTACCAGATGTTTCACCATCTTTTTTCCATGTTTTCTCCCAGCCCTTTGACTGAATATGTGTACGGTACTCAACGCCAACACCATACCCTGGCTCTACAATGATCTGGATTGCTTCCAGACGTTTTCCTGCTCCGACTGTTCCGGATGTTCTTCCGTTCAAAGTCAATTTTCTCTCCCAGCCTTTTGACTGTACATGGGTTCTATACCCAACATTCGGATAACGCTCACCCTCGCTGTTATACCAGTATGCTTCCGATGTAATGCCATTTGTCATTACTAATCCGACCAGCATCATGAATGCCATCAGGACGGCTGTCACCCTTTTCCAACATTTTTTGCCTCTCATCCCTTTAAATCCTCCTTTTTTATCCTACGTTTCCATGGTTATTAAAACTATATAGCCAGAAACTATATTTAGTATAACACATGATAATAAATTTGCAATAACTTTGTTTTTTTTTACATTCTATTTACAAAACAAAAGAAGGAGCACAAGCAATACCTGTGCTCCTTACCGTCAAAAACAACGTTCTTTATTTCACTGTTAAATTTGGATATCCATCTTTAATCATCGCTTTCAACATTGATTTCATATTATCCTTCGACTCGTTGTATCCATTCTCATATCCATCAATAAGCGTATACAGATATCCCTCAAATACCGAATCGTACTGTGTTGCCTTTGATCCATCAACCTTGACTGCTACATTATACCATGTCTGCAATGGATTTGCACCTCCCAAAATCGGAGTTGCACCCTTTCCATTCGCAATCATCTTCTGAACGGCCGCCTTGTTGTTTACAAAATCCAAGGTCTCGTCCTGAATCTTATACATCACATCGGTATCACAGCAAAGTGTCTTTAATACAAGCGCTGCAAGCTCTTTGTTTGGACACTTATCCGTTACAGAAAGATATGTACCACCCCAGTTGTAAGCAGAAGGGCCTGCACAGATATTTCTCTTTCCTGCTGTAGCAGAACCACTTTCCTCATCGTTGATTGACCAGTATACAAACCAAGGGCATCCGAAATAGCCAAATACATTACCTGTGAAATCACGCTGCCAGCCATCGGTCCAAGGATCATTCTTGTTTGTATAACCATTGTCGATCAATTGCATTGCCAGCTCTAAATATTTGTCAACAGCCGGATCAATCGTAACAGTACCATCATTTACCCATGCACTCTTTCGATCTGCCAATGCCGCATTCTGGATTTCCTTTGGTCCGGATACCATCTTATAGCCTGCCTGCTTCATCTTTTCTGCAGTCTGCATAAAGGCATCCCAATCCTTTACATATGTCTGTACCTTTGCCGGATCAGAAGTTCCAAGCACCTTCTGTGCAATATCTGTACGATAGACAAAACATCCCGGTGTTGCCTGCCAGCAAAGTCCTTTTAACTTGCCATTTACGGTTGCATAATCAATGGTGTACTGGAATGCATTGCTATAATCCTTCTTTGTAATACCAATGCTGTCCATACTCACAAACATATCCGAAGACATAAAATGTTTTGACACATCCTCATCAATGGCTACTATCGAAGGAACCTTCTGACCGCCCTTCTGATATGCAGCTTCGATTTCTTTCTTGTATTCGTCGCTTGTTCCGCCAAGTCCCAGATTTTCATATTTTACTTTGTCTGCATACTGTGGGTATTTGTCCTTAAAATACTGCAACCGGTCTCCTAGCTCTGTGTTCCATGAATATACATAAATGATACTATTATCTACTGGCTCCGGTGTTCCCTGATAAGCCTTGGCATTGGAAGCTGCCGGCAATGCATTTGGAGCATCGCTGCCCTTTTCTACCAGACAGATCTGGATTGCTTCTAATCGTTTTCCAAGTCCTGCTGTACCTGCAGCCTCTCCGTTCTTTGCCCAGCCCATCCAGCCGTATGACTGCGCATGTACACGATAATATACATCATAATAAGAAGAAATCGTGCCGGTCAGCTCAATTCGAATGGCTTCCAGACGTTTTGCCTTTCCGCTCGTTCCAGACATCTGACCATCCTTTTTCCATTCTTTCTCCCATCCAAATGACTGTACATGTGTCTTATAACGGATACCTCCGGTATAGCCAAGCTTCGATGCATTTAACTTGATATAGATGGCTTCCAGACGCTTCGCCTCTCCGCTTGTTCCGGCAATACTGCCATCGCTTACCCAGTTCTGGTTTCCATAACTCTGCACATGCGTTCTATATGTTACCACACCATTTGCATCGGATGTATTTGTCTTTGCTGTTCCGACAAATCCACAGCTTTCAGAGCCCTTTAATGACTCTCCGCTTGCATTGTACATGTAGACTGGAGATTCCCATTTCTGAACTATAATAATCTGGATTGCCTCCAGACGCTTCGCCTGTCCTGCTGTACCTGCTGGCTCTCCATTTTTTACCCAGCCCATCCAGCCATAGGTCTGTGCATGTACACGATAATATACATCATATAAATCTGCATTATTACCAGTCAGACGAATCTGAATTGCCTCCAGACGTTTTGACTGTCCACTTGTGCCGGATAACTGTCCATCATGCTTCCAGCCCTGCCAGCCAATGCTCTGCACGTGCGTACGGTATTCAATTCCAATACCATAACCACCGTCTACCTGAATCTGAATGGCTTCCAGACGTTTTGCCTTTCCAAACGTACCGGAAGATTGTCCGTCCTTCTTCCAGCTTTTCTCCCATCCAAATGACTGCACATGTGTCTTGTACATAACACTTGGAACAGTTACTTCGATTTCCCCGTCTTCTGTCCATGCAGTTTCTTTCCTCGCTGCTTCGGAGGTGATTCCATTTGTCAGAACCAATCCAAGCACCATGACGAATGACAGCAAAAATGCAGTCAGCCGTTTCCAACATTTCATCGCTCTCATATAAAGCCCCCTTTGTTATTTTTTATTGACAAAGCAAAAAAGTCTGCAATTACGCAGACTTTTCCGATATGTGCAAGGAGTTTATATAATCATTGTCACAAACACGTATTACATTCTCCCCTTTTCTCCGCCTACCTTGCCAATACAGTTCCAATTATAAGAAAAAAATATGCGATTTCAATATGTGACAAAAAATGTGACGGTTTTTGTAATTTTTAGCGATAGCATTTTATATAGTTGTGTTTTAAAATATACATAGTATGAAACTATAGTGAGGAAAATTATGGATACAATACAGGCTTTGATCAAGCACTACATCGAATCAAACGGATATACGGTATATTCTATCTCTCAGCAAAGCGGCATCAATCGTACAACACTTCAGAAGATCTTATCCGGGCAAAGAAAAATCACAAAAGAAATCTACGAAAAGCTTCTTCCGTTTTTCGCACTTTCGCCGATTGACAAGGAAGAATTAGAACAGGCTTTTTTGATCAATCAGATTGGAACCGAGCGTTTCCAGACACATATGGAAATCAAGCGTATTCTGGAAATGTCCACATCGACGCTCTACCAGACAGACGATTCCCCTTATGATTTGGTTGTATCAAATGTCGATACCTGGTCGAACTGTATGTTGATTCAAGGCACCTATCAGATTGTAAACGCAATCTATTCTGTCGCCCTGAAAAATGTGACAACCGAAGATCATCCATTTATATATACATTTGCTGATATGAGTCACCCATACGCGTCTATCTTTTTCAAGCCGCTGTATCATCCGACATTTCAACCACTACATGTAAAGCACTTAATTGAATATCAGAAAACGCTAATCGATGGGGAAAACTATGATAATATTCACAACATCCAGATCCTAACAAATCTGCTGCCATCATTTGCCGCATTTCCTGGCACATTTGAAGTGCACTATTATTACTCTGCGCGAAATCGTTTTAAACAGCAGGCAACCGCATTTCCATATTATGTCATCACGAATACACATGTAATCCTGCTGTCTCCAACCTACGAGACAGCCATGATTCTGACTGACAAAGTAGTCCATGCTTATTATCTGCACAACTACGAGCAGCTTCTTGCCCGGTCAAATATCCTGACCTCTGGTGCGCAGACACCGCTTGACCTGTTAAATGTATTAAATGGAGTAGATCCGGCATTAAACTATCCAATCTGCCTGAATATCCAGCCCACCATCGAGAAATATCTCACGCCGGAAATGATTGACAAATACATGTTGGAATCCCCTTATAAGGATGTCATCCGCGCCAAATTATTAGAACGGATCGGTCAGCTTACGAAGGAAAGCCATACGATTCTCTTCACGCTGGAAGGCTTAAAATTATTTACCGCGGAAGGAAAAAATGTGAATTTCCCGGATACGCTCGCTGCCCGCTTTGATATCGAAGACCGTATTTATATTCTCCGCAAATTTATAGAGGCAAACCAAAATGATACAGACTATCATTTTCTGCTATTAGATCCTTCCAAAATACATACGTCTCTGAATATTTCCATCGCGTTTACACCGCCATCCATGACGTTCCTGATGCTGGTACGAAACGATGGGAATTCCATGATTCTTCCACTGGAAGAGCACACACTTTGCAGCAGTATCATGGACTTCATCCAGACGCTACCAGAATACGGATATGTGTGCAGCGTAGAACAGACGAACCGATTTCTTCAGGAAGAAATCGAGCAATTAAAAAAGCAGCTATAAGCGGTTGCAAGTCAGATATCAAAAAAGAGGGTAAGCTGCCCTCTTTTTTCATCTACCACAAATCTTCCCGATTTCGAATGGAATCTGCCTCCGTGATCTGCCGGATTACCTTACACGGATTTCCAACCGCCAGGGAATGTGGCGGAATATCCTTTGTCACCACACTGCCTGCACCGATCACACAGCCTTCCCCGATCGTCACACCGCCTGTCACTACTACATTGCTTGCGAGCCAGCAGTTATCCCCGATCGTAATCGGCTTTGCGTACTCATCATCGTATGCCGTACCATCCGGCTTGAACTTGATGTTACGCTCCTGATAACGAAACGGATGCATCGGTGTCACAAGCGATACATTTGGCCCGATGAACACGTTATTGCCGATATGCACCGGACAGGTATCTAACACCGTGAAATTAAAGTTCGCAAACGTATTTTCACCGATCGTCGTAAATTCCCCATAGTCAAAATAGATCGGTCCCTGCAGATACACGCCCTTCGCGCAATCAGGGATCAGGTCACGCAGCATCTGCTCCCGCGCTTTCTCCTCGGTGTCTGCGGTCTGGTTATAGGTCTGACACAGCTTATGTGCCTTTGTACGGATGGCAAGTAACGTCTCATCCGATGGATCGTAGATCTTACCTGCCAGCATCTTTTCCTGTTCTGTCATAATATTTTCCTCCTCATATAATCAAGTTTTTTATTGAGAATTCAAGTTTTTTTCAACCTTTTATATCTTCTGTCGTTTATAGTTGCCGGTTCATTGCATGTATGCATTTTCGCGATTATTGTTCTGGCTCTTACTCATTTATAGCATAGTAATACACACCCCATCAAAAAAGCAACTACATATCATGCGTTTTTTAACATGCATTTTACTTTTTCTGCGTTATAGGGTATAGTAGGTGTTGGTTTTATTAAAAGGTATTATTAAAAATAAAAAGAGAGAGAGAATATTTATGAACAAGCGAGAGTCTTTTACAAACCGTCTCGGATTTATCCTTGCCTGCATCGGTTCTGCCGTCGGCATGGGCAATATCTGGATGTTCCCGACACGTGTATCCTTATATGGAGGCGGTTCCTACCTTATCCCGTATTTTATCTTTGTTGTATTGATCGCATCGACCGGTGTCATCGGGGAGATGAGCTTCGGCCGTGGCACGCGATCCGGTCCGATTGACGCCTTTGGTGCCGCCTGCGAATCTCGCGGCAAACGTAAGGTCGGCGAAGCACTCGGCTTTATCCCGGTGCTTGGTTCTCTTGCGATGGCGATTGGGTATACCGTCGTCATGGGATGGATTCTGAAATACATGATCGGAACATTTACCGGAAGCACGCTTGCCCCGGACAATATCGATTCCTTCGCCGCATCGTTTGGTGGAATGGCTTCTGCCTTCGGCAACAATCTGTGGCAGATCATCGCACTTGTAGTTGCTGTTATAATCCTGATGTTCGGTGTCGGAAATGGTATCGAGAAAGCGAATAAGATCATGATGCCGGTGTTCTTCCTGCTGTTTTTGATCCTTGCAATCTACACGGCATGTCAGCCGGGCGCCATCGACGGCTATAAGTACATCTTCCGCGTCGAACCTTCCGCTCTGGCAAAGCCGGAGACATGGATCTTCGCTTTGGGACAGGCATTTTTCTCCCTGTCTGTTGCCGGAAACGGAACGTTGATCTATGGTTCGTATCTGCCGGATAACGAGGATATTCCTGCTTCCGCCGGTCGTGTTGCCTTGTTCGACACGATTGCCGCGATACTTGCCGCACTCGTGATCATCCCTGCCATGGCTACAACCGGTGCACAGCTTGACCAGGGTGGTCCGGGACTGATGTTTATCTTCCTGCCTAGCTTATTTAAGTCTATGCCGGGCGGCCACATCGTAGCGATCATCTTTTTCGTAGCGGTATTTTTCGCAGGGCTTTCATCTCTGCTTAACTTATACGAAGCACCAATCGCAACGGTACAGGAAAAGCTTCACTTAAACCGCAAGCTCTCCTGCCTTGTCATCGGTGTCATCGGCGTGATTGTGTCCATCTGTATTCAGGGAATCGTATCCGACTGGATGGATATCCTGTCCATCTACATCTGCCCGCTTGGTGCAGGTCTCGCCGGTATCATGTTCTTCTGGGTATACGGTAAGAACTATGTCGAGGAGCAGGTCAACCTTGGACGTAACAAAAAATTTACAGACAAGTATGTACCTGTCTGTAAATATCTGTACTGCCCGATCTGTATCCTTGTGCTGATCCTTGGTATCGCACTGGGGGGGATTGGTTAATTATTCTACTTTTGTTCCTAATTCCATCGTAGCATCTACAAGACGGCAATACTGCACCTGCGGATTGTCGTCTTCTGTATATGTTTCAAATACCCCCTGCACAACTATTGACGTATTCTCTACGGGATATTCATCCGGATACACACGGGAGCCATCGCCCCACACAAACTCCAATCCCTGTGCACAGCATGCAGTCGCATCCTGAATCACACAATAATGATAATATTTTCCAGTCGCTTCATAATAGGATGCATAATAGTCCCCCATGATCCGAAACGTCTTTCCCCGATAACTGTCCGGATCGATCATAAGCTGGTACACCGTCGCATATACCACGCTTTTACTCATCGTTGTTAAATCATAATCTACGCCAGTTTCTGTCTGGCTTCCTGTTTCCGTTGATATTGCTGTTTCGTTTTCATCGTTATCTTCCGTAGTTGCCACTGTTTCGGTCGTTGTTTCGGTGACTGCTTCGGTTGTTATCTGTTCCGTTATATCTGCCGTTTCCGTTTTTTCGTCCGCTGTTACCTGTTCTGTCGTCTGCTCCGGGATTACGGATTCTGTCGTAACAATCAGATTCGTCCGGTTGCTGTCACCACAACCACTCAACAATCCAAGAATCAATACAAGGCACGCTGCATATAGCAGCTTATGGATACCCGCTCTTTTTCCTGCATTTTTTCTGATTCTTATTGCTCTTCTATCCCTAAATCGGATATGTTTCATCATACTCATCACCTTCCATTTTCCTTGTAGTCATCGCCTGCATAGTTTCCCCATTCCACATGCCAGCAAAAATGCTATCATATCCATCATTACAATGGTTGATCCAACCGGCGTTCCGGCAAGTATTGATACAAAAATTCCCACACAGGCGCACACAACCGAAATGCCAACTGAACAGATTGTAACACTCCGAAAATTGCGGAATATTCGCATCGCAGATAATGCAGGAAATATCACCAGCGCGGAAATAAGCAGTGATCCGACCAGATTCATTGCAAGCACAATCACAACAGCAATCAAAACCGCGAGTAACGTGTTATACAGATTTGTCTTCATACCGGTTGCCTTGGCAAATGTTTCATCGAACGTGATAGAAAATATCTTATTGTAAAACAGTACAAACATCACAACAACTATAACTGACAGCACGGCGCATAGCCGAACCTTTCCAATCGTCAAAGTCAGGATTGACGTAGATCCAAACAATGTGCTGCAGACATCACCGGAGACATTTGGTCCGGTACTGAACACATTCATCAGGAGATATCCGATTGCCAGCGAGCTTACAGAAATCATCGCAATGGCTGCATCTCCCTTGATTTTCGTGTTCTGCCCGGTTCGAAGTAACAACACGGCACAGACAATGGTGACAGGCAAGATCAAAAGCATATTATTACTAAGCTTCATAACAGCCGCAACCGCCATCGCTCCAAATGCCACATGTGACAAGCCGTCTCCTATATACGAAAAACGTTTTAACACAAGTGTAACGCCAAGCAACGACGAGCAAAGCGCAATCAGCACACCGACAATAAGCGCATACCAGACGAACGGATACTGAAAGTAAAACTGTAGTTTCTCTATCAATGTTCTTCACCTCCAACCATCTGTAGGTACGACTGTCCAACCTTACTTGTCAGATACGCCTCTCTGGTTCCAAAGAAACATTCCGCACCAATATGCAGAATATGACTTCCATAACGAACAGCAGCCGCTATATCATGGGACACCATCACAATTGTGATATGTTCTTCCTGATTGAGCTGCCAGATAAGCTGATACATGTCTGTCGTACCTGCTGGGTCAAGTCCTGCTACCGGCTCATCCAGAATCAGAATTTTCTCCGTTGCGCATAATGCTCTGGCTAACAGCGTCCGTTGCTGCTGCCCTCCGGACAGATCACGGAAGCTGCGGTTTGCAAGATGAACAATCTTCATTTTCTCCATCATCTTCTTTGCATATTTCTTTTCCTGTCTGCGATAAAATGGGTGCATCCCGCAACGGTTCTGACATCCGGACAAAACGATTTCCCATACCGATGCCGGAAAATCCCGCTGAACCTCTGTCTGTTGCGGCAGATATCCCACCTCGCGGGTGGAGATGCCTTCACCGAAGGCAATCTCCCCGCTTAGCGGTTGCTGCAGGTGCAGAAGCGTACGCATCAGTGTGGATTTACCTGAACCATTTTCACCAACGATACATACATAATCTCCCGCATTTACAGAGAAATTCAGATCGCGCAGAATTGTTTTCCCATCATATCCAAGACTGACATTTTCACAAATAATCTGAGCCATCTTTCCGTCTCCTCCTACTTCAATGCCTGCTTCAGAATTTCAAGGTTACTTTCCATCGTAGAAAGATACGTGGTTCCATTCTTTACATCCTCAGATGTTGTCGACTGCATGGAATCCATCGCCAGAATCTGCTGATCCTTGTTCTTTGTATTTTCTATCACGGTTCTTGCAATCTTCTGATCAGATTTTTCTATCGTCAGCACGGTGTGCAACCCAAGTTCATCAATCTTACTGGCAAGAAATGTGATTGTTTCAAAGCTTGCTTCCGTCTCCGCAGAGCATCCGACAAATGCAGCATAGTAGTCGAGACCATAATCATCCACCATATAGCGGAACGGAAACCGGTCTGCAAACAAAAGTGTGTGCATTGTACTGTTGTTCACTGCATCCTGATATTTTCCATCCAGTTCCTGCAGCTTCGCAAGGTAGCTGTTTAAATTCTCCTCATATACCTGCTGATTCTCCGGATCAAGTGCTGATAACTGCTTTTCAATTTCCTGACATTCCAATTCTGCATTTCTTAACGACAGCCAGACATGCTCGTCATACTCCACTTCTTCCTCTTCTGCATCTTCATCTGTATGTGCTTCTTCATGCTCTTCTGCCTGCATGCCTTCGACAACTTCTTCTTCCTTCGCGTTTTCACCCATGACTTCCATCAGATTGATCACACGCTGATTCTCATTTAGGGATTCTTTTAATGCGTCTTCCACCCATGCGTCGGATTCTCCGCCAACATAGATAAACAGATCGCATTCCGATATCTTACGGATATCCTCTGCGGTTGGCTGATAACTGTGCAGATCAACACCATTATCCAGAAGCATCGTGAGTTCTACGTTCTCGATCTCATCTCCAAGAATCGCTTTTACCCAGTCGTATTCCGGGAAAATGGTTGTTACGATTTTCAGCTTTTTGTCTCCATCCTGTGCGGTTTTACCGGAACAGGCAGTCAGACAAAGGACACACATTACTGCCGCCAGACAACAAGCAATCCATCTATTCAATTTTTTCATGATAAAGACCTCCATTATTTACACTTTGTATCTAATTTTGAGCGCAAAAAACACAGGGTATGGCTATGCACGCCCTATACGGATCTTTATCAATGATTCATTCGTACCTTCTGGGTAATCAGGGATTTCCATACAAGATTCGAAAAATCCCCGGCAATCAGACTGATTGCCATGATTAATACAGCCAGAGACACTACAGCTTCTGCAAATCCATCGCCAAGCGTCTTCAACGCCTGTTCTGCCTGATGCATGCAGGCACAGATCGGACAATCCCGATCCACACAATGATGGTTCTGCTCCTTCGTTACATAGAAAAGAGAGAAAAATGTCACTACTACAAATATAACGCTAATAAAAAGTGCAAGCTTTTTTCTATTTTTCATAGCGATAAATCTCCTTTCCCATGTATTGCTGATTACAGATACCAATTCATGTATACCTTGCAATCAGCCTATACTGTCATCCGACTATCCACATTTTTAGCACAGGTTGGTGTATTTGTCAAATCCATATTTTCCATCCACGCGTTCCTGTGCTTTTTATCCATACGTTCCCGCATTTTTCATCCACGCATTCCCGCATCACTCTGCTTCCATCGCAAGCTCAGTCTGTCGTGTGAGTTCTGCATCACTGATAATTGTAATTCGTCCCTCGTCGTACTGCTCCTGTACCCAGTCGTACACACGGCGCACGAGGGGCGATTTTTTATCAACCGGTTCAAGGCCCTTCTTCTTGCGGTACTGGTTGATCCAGTAGCCGACACCGGCGATGCCGGATGTGCTGTTGACTGAAACCTTTGGCGGGCGGTCAAGCAGTGTGTCAGTGTCGAAGATATTGTAAATCTCATGATTTTTGAGCATGCCATCGGCATGGATGCCGGCTCTTGTCAGGTTGAAGTTTTCGCCGACAAACGGTGTCATCGGCGGAATCTCATAGCCGGTTTCTTTGCTGATATATTCCGCAATCTCTGTGATCACTTTCGTATTCATCCCATTTAAGTGTCCGCGCAGGGATGCATATTCAAATACCATCGCTTCAAGCGGTACATTTCCGGTACGTTCCCCGATGCCAAGCAGCGAACAGTTGACGGCACTTGCGCCATACATCCAGGCAGTCGTCGCATTTACAACACCTTTGTAAAAATCGTTATGGCCATGCCACTCCAGCATCTCGGATGGCACACCGGAATAATGCTGTAATCCATAGATGATACCGGATACGCTTCGCGGTAAGGATGCACCCGGATATGGTACACCGAAGCCCATTGTGTCACAGGCGCGGATCTTGATCGGTACGCCGCTTTGCTCGGACATTTCCATCAGACGGTTTGCAAATGGAACGACAAATCCATAGAAATCCGCGCGCGTGATATCCTCAAAATGGCACCTTGGGCGAAGTCCTGCTTCGATACAGTCTGACACGATCCCAAGGTATTTGTCTAATGCCTGCTTCCTTGTCAGTCCCATCTTGTGGAAGATATGGTAATCCGAACAGCTTACAAGCACGCCCGTCTCCTTGACTCCGATGGATTTCACCATCTCGAAATCCTTCTTGTTCGCACGGATCCATGTCGTGATCTCCGGGAATTTGTATCCTAACTCCATACATTTCTCAAGTGCCTTGCGGTCTTTCTCCGAATACACAAAGAATTCAGTCTGTCGGATCATGCCGTTTGGTCCGCCGAGCTCATGCAGGAGTTTATATATGTGTACCATCTGCTCCATCGTGTACGGCGCGCGCGACTGCTGTCCGTCACGAAATGTCGTATCCGTGATGAAGATATCCTCCGGCATATTCTCAGGCACCCGGCGATAGTTAAACGCAATCTTCGGTGTCTCCGTATACGGGAACATCTCTCGGAAAAGCTCCGGGGATTCCACGTCCTGTAACTGATAGCTGTATGGATCCAGTTCCAATTTGTTTGTCTTGTTGCTTAGTCTGATTTCCTGCATATGCCGTCCTCCATCCTTCGGATGTTTCATCCAATTTTGTTGCACTCATTATAAACACATGCTATATTATATGTAAAATGGATAATTTTGATAGTAATAATCGAATTTACGAATAATAGGAGATTTTTATGGATATCGAAGCATTGAATACATTTCTGACACTTGCCAATACGAAGAACTATACGCGCACCGCCGCGCAGCTTTTTGTCGCCCAGTCCACCGTGACAAACCGTATTCACGAACTGGAAAAAGAGTTGAATATCGCACTCTTCACGCGCAACAACCGCAGCGTCGAGCTGACAGCGGAAGGGGAACAGTTCAAGGACTATGCGGAGAAAGTCATCACACTGACAAATGCATCACTCTCCGAAATCAGTTCCTTACACAAATACGCAAACCACTTGCGCATCGGTTGCTCTGATTCGATCTACGAAGGACATCTGGCGCCGATCATCTTAGAGCATCAAAGACAGTTTCCAAACGACGCCCTGAAGATCACGATTGGTCTTTCGAACCTACTGATGGAACAACTGCAGAACGATATCTTCGATGTGATCTTCACCTATCTTCCTATGAAAAAATCATCCTATCACTGCGAGGTTTACAAGCAGGATAAGATGATTTTAGTGACCGATTATTATAATACGATGTTTGCGCGCGGTATCACGAAGCAGGCGTTGATTGCCGAGAATTATCTGATGTGCAATTTCGCCCTGCAGGATGTCGGACAGTTCATCCGAAACTTATTTCCGCGCTATCATCAATTTTCTCTGGAAATTGATGACTGTTCCAAGATCATTCCCTTTTTGCTCGGCTCGGAAAGCTATACGTTCCTGCCCGCAGATACGGCACGTCCATTCTTAGAGACAGGCAAGCTCCGCGTCATTCCACTGCTGGACTTAGAAACACCGATTATCAACAGCTACATGATCTGCAAGAACAGTAAGCAGAAATTGTGCCAGTCGATTTTTATGTGATTACCTAATATAATGCAACTCGCCATCATTCGCTATTATTTCATCGGAATCGTAATGGCTAGCTCCGGATGCTCCTGTATGGTGCTTTCGATTGGCTTTCCATCGAATTCGCCGCTTTTGTAATAGTCACAGCTCACAGGGATGATCGTCACCGAATCCGATGTGTAATCCAGATTACTGATATTCTGGTATAGATCAATGCAATACCGATTTTGCTCCTCTACTTCGTTCTGTGAATTCAAGCCGACTTCGATCTCAGCGTCCTGACTGTCGACAAGTTTATATCCCCACAACATATCATATTCCCCGAAACCACCTATATATGGAAATGCATGTTCTTTTGCATCTTCCCCGGTAAATTCATAGTGTAGCGTCATATCCACGCCGGATGGAGCCTTTATAAATTCACCCCATACGGTTCCGATACATTGTACATTTCCCTGCGCATCTCCCTGCTTGATCTCTACCTTTTCACTCTGAAACAGCTCCGTCTTTACCATCAGATTTTGTGTTGTATCCGCTGGTATCGTAAAGAAGCACCATCTTTTCTCCACCACATCTCCGCTTCCTGAGACATTAAAAGAAAAAGAAACCTCCAATGCCGCCCCGTTTAAATCCTGTCCAGCAAGCTCCTGTGCCAGATAGATCTCGCCTTCATACATATGATCTCCTGCATACTTAAATTCATACATCATACAATCAACGCCATTGACACTTGCATGATCCGAGCAATTGAGCGGCGTTGCAATCTCATTTCCATCGACCTTCTTTGCTGTAAATACCAGTCTTCTGCCATCCAGATACACATCCACCACCTCATAGAGATCTCCAGATACATCTTCTGCAATATCTGATTGAATCAGTGTCTCCGCATCCTTCGCATTGTTTCCAAGGTCGGAAAGAAAATCCTGCCAGATGCCCGGATTTGCAAGTGTAACCGTGCCACAGGCAAAGAGCAGGCAAGCCGCAGCAATAATCACCGCACGTCTGGTTTTTCTCGCGACCGAATACTTTGCAATTCGTAATTTCCCCTGTTCTTTCTCCTGTTTCGTTACAAGCTGTGCATTTACCGCCTGTTCTACTGTTTTTTTATATTGTTCCGGTGCCTTTGTACAAGCCCATTTTTGCAGTTTCAGTTCCATTTCACTCATAGACGAATTCCTCCTCAAAGCATTTTCGCAGTTGCTTTCTTCCGCGGTTCAACCGACTCTTCACTGTTCCGACTGGGACATTTATGATACGGGCAATCTCCTTTAGGGAATATTGCTCCACGTAGAAAAGCTCTAACACCACACGCTGTCGTTCCTCTAATGTAAGCAATGCCTGATACACATCCGATTGTTCCAGTTTTAGTCCGGTTGTTTCTGATTGTTCCTGCTTTTCCAGCATATCTGACTGTTCCGTCGCATATTCACGTTCTTTGCGGCGTGCAATCTTGTAGCACTCATTCATCACAATGCGCACCAGCCATGTTTTCGCATAGCAGTCTTTCCGCAGAGTGTACAGTTTTTCAAAAGCAATCGTAATTGCTTCCTGCACCGCATCTTCGCAATCCGCATCATTTCTCAGAATTGATTTTGATATTCGGTACAGGCTGTCTGTAGAAGCAAAGACAACCTGCGCAAATTCTTCCTTTGTCACTGCGTACTCCTTTCCGCATTTTCAGGATATTTGTAAAAAGTCTTACATAAGTTAGATGCGGTCTGCATAAAAAAGGTTCCGTCTATTTCATTTATTTTAGGTTAATTGTCACTTCAAACACGCCATCCTCCATCCGAATCTCCCCGGTATATCCGCAGGCATCTAAGAAACGCCGCACAATTCCAAGTCCCATGCCTCCACCATTTCTGCCGGTCCGCACATTGTCCCCTTTCTTTGTCGGATTCCACAGTTCCTCCGGCGTACAGTCCGGGATATGTGCCGCCTGATTCCGCACGGTCACAGAATCTTTGTCTATCTGAATCTGCACCTCCGTCTCTGGCTTTGCGTATTTGACTGCGTTCGTCACCAGATTATCCGCAATATAGCCAAACATCTTCGCATCGGTCTGCAGCTTTACATCTCCGCAAATTGCAATCATCAACTTGTTTTTGTCGATCAGATTCTGATACTGTGCAGCCTTTTTCTCGAATATCTCGTGGATGGAAACGGCGGATTTCTCGTTTTTATCTGTCTCCTGGTCTTTCAGATAACAGATCATGTTCGTAATCATTGATTTCATATATGAGACATTTGACAGGATTTCGTCCCGGTAATGCCTGCCCTCTTCTGCCTCGATCAGCTGTCCCATATTCTCCGCATATCCGCCGATTGCCATCAGAGGGCCGCGGATGTCGTGTGCGATGGCGAGCATCAATTCCTCATTTTGCGCTTTACTAAGCAGCTTTGATTTCTTGCGCCGACAACCAATCAGCAGCAATAACACCGAACCAAGCAGCAAGATCAGACAACCATAAGCTCCAACAACTAAAATACGAAACATCTGCGGATACCATGTATAGGGATTCGCATACATTGCCGACAGAACAACATATCCTTTTCCTGTCCCATTGTATACACGCTGACCATACATCAGATAATTTCCACGTAACCTTCCATACAGAGTCTCATTATGTATTCCTTCTGATATTGCTCCAATGGAACCACTCTCTGTTTCTGACTCGCCTGCAGTATTATATAACTGGACTTGAAAATATGGTTTATTCGTACCGGAAATCATCTCCATTCGTTCATCTACAAATTTCTGGAGTTTATCATCTGCCTTCTGATTTTGGTTTTCATAGATCAGTTCTCCCGTACCAAGTTCATATACCCGCGTCAAAAAGGAAAATCCATCTGGATCCTCTTGTCTGTCTGTGATTTCAATTTTGTTTTCTATTAATTTCTCTCTTGCTTCAAGCAATCCCGGATCCGATAACGCACTGATTATATAGTCCTGCACAGAAGTTCGCGCATCCGTAAAATAATTTCCAATCTCAACATTTGCTTTTCCGCGCACCCACAAGCTTACCGCCATAAATGCCACCAATGCCACGGCATTGACCAACACTACTTTCCAGATCATATTCCAGCGGTACTTGCGCATTTCCCGCTTCCATCTGCCAGTCAGTTTCTTCTTTTTTCCTTCCATATGTTACGCCCCTTTCTTCGGTAACGTCTCCTCGATCTTGTAACCTTTTCCAACTACCGTCCTGATACATCTTCCTGCGCTGCCAAGATGTTTTCGCAGCTTTCTTACATGGTTATCCACGCACCGGTCTGTGCCCTCATAATCATATCCCCAGATTCCAATTAACAACCTCTCCCGGAGCAACACCGTGCCTTTATTTTCAAGCAGCATCCGGAGCAGAGCAAATTCCTTCGGTGACAGTTCTACTTCTTTACCGTCCACAGTCACACGATATTTCAGCACATTCATACGGATGATATCACACACCAGCTCGTCCTCGCGTATTGTGCCCTTCGCGCGCTTCATAATCGCCAGACATTTCGCATATAACACAGACAAGGAAAAGGGCTTCACCATATAATCATCGCACCCGGTCGCATATCCCTGCATCATGTCCTGCTCGGAATCCTTCGCCGTCAGGAAGATGATCGGCACAACACTCCGTCTGCGCATATAACGACATAACTCCAATCCATTCATCCCCGGAAGCATAATGTCGAGCAGCACAAGATCAAATTCGTTTTCATAGAATTTTTCCAATCCCAGCTCTCCATCCTGTGCGGTTTCCACCTGAATCGTTTCCTTGCTCTCGCGTGCAAAGAAATCCTGCACGACCTCGCAGATCTGTATATCATCCTCTATCATCAAAAATCTGTACATGCATTTCCTCCTTTCAATTGGAGCTTATCATCACCAAATGACTTTTATATGTTCATTTCTGTTTTTTCCATTGTATCACATGCCACCACGCATCAGCGTGCTTCATTTTATCATATTGCCTGATGGATCCATACATTTTTCGTGGGTCCCCTTTTATTTCCATTATTGGGGAGTTTTGCATCATTTCGCATTTTCTCTCCAACCCACATTGATTGATTGCAAGCTTTTATGGTAAAATAGATAAACTACAAACTAAATTAGACAGGTATGGTACATTTATGAAAAAAGAACAAACTCGAACATCGTTCAAAAGCCGCTGGGGATTTATTCTTGCATCGGTCGGTTCCGCAGTCGGCATGGCAAATGTCTGGGGATTTCCAAATAAAATGGGAAGCAATGGCGGTGGTGCCTTTCTTCTCATCTATTTACTATTTATATTTTTGTTTAGCTACGTTGGACTTCCGGCGGAGTTTGCGATCGGACGCTGGTCGCACACTGGAACGCTCGGTTCCTATGAAAATGCATGGCGTTCACGAAATGAAAAAATCGCGCCTATCGGGCGTGCACTTGGCTGGCTGCCACTCGCAGGTTCCCTTTGCATCGCGATTGGCTACTCCATCATCGTCGCCTATGTATTAAAAGCATTTGTTGACTCTGCTTCCGGACTTTTGATGCAGGTCAATACTTCGGAATGGTTCGAATCGTTCTCCATGACAGATTTCTCGGTTGTACCATTCCATATTATTGTTATCATTGGTACTTTGCTTACATTGTTGCTTGGTGCCAGCAGCATCGAGAAGAGCAACAAAGTAATGATGCCGCTTTTCTTCCTGATCTTCGTCGTAATTGCTGTGCGCGTGGCTCTGCTGCCCGGTTCTGCAAGCGGATATGAATTTATGTTTATTCCAAGATGGGAAGCCTTGAAAGATCCGACTGTCTGGATCACTGCGATGGGACAGGCGTTCTTCTCCCTGTCTGTAACTGGAAGTGGTATGATCGCATATGGATCCTACTTAGACCGAAAAGAAGACGTCATCGCAGTGTCGAGACATACCGCGATTTTCGATACGATCGCTGCCTTGGTTGCCGCGCTTGTGATCATCCCAGCATGCTTCTCCTACAATGTCAGTGTGGACGCAGGGCCAAGCCTGCTCTTTATCACATTGCCATCGATCCTGCAGGATATTCCGCTTGGACAGGTCTTTGCGATCATCCTGTATGCAGCAATGATCTTTGCCGGTGTGAGTTCCCTGCAGAACATGTTCGAAGCCGTTGCTGAATCCCTTCTGCACCGCTTTCCAAAGCTGCGTCGTACCGTCGCACTCGGCATTATCTGCGTGATCTGCCTTGGTGCCGGAATCGGCATGGAAGCCATCACACGCTGGGGTACATGGATGGATCTCGTCTCCATCTACATCATCCCAATCGGTGCAACGCTTGGTGCAATCTCCTGGTTCTGGATTATGAAGAAAAAAGATTTATTTGCAGCGATCAATGAAGGCGGCAGGAAACCACGCGGGAAGCTGTGGTATTTCCTTGGGCGGTACCTGTATGTGCCAATCGCAATTATTCTATGTGTAATTGCACTTGCAATGAAAGTCGCGTTTTAGGTGAATCTGGTAGGCACAATTTCTGCATAAACCCTTATTGCATAAAAAACGGATGATTGAACAATGTCAACCATCCGTTTTCTGTTTCCACCAGCTTACGCCATGCCATTTGCAGTTTTATATTTGTAGATCATCTCTGCATGATTCTGCTCTTCAATCTGGATATCGGCCAACAGTTTCCGAAGTGCGGTATTCGCAAATGCAAACACATCGGTATTATATTCACCGGACACCAGCTTCTCTGTTCCGATACAATCTGTCGCAAGAAATGCATCATGCTGCTTGTCCTCAGAATTATCCAATGTACCATACGTTACCTTCGGCTCATAGTCTTTTCCCTGCGTATCGTTACAATCGCATGCCGGAACAGAACCATCTAACACTTGCTGTAATGTATCGTAATGCTTCTGCTCTTCCTTCTGAATTGTCTCAAACAGGCTTTTCAACTCCGGATCTTTCGCCTGCGCTGCGTATTTTCCATACTTTTCCACACAACTCTGCTCCTGCGTCTGCAAATCCTGAATCAGGGTACGTTCTTTCTCTTTTAATTCCATTGCTTTGACTCCTTTGATTTTGTCATATTTTTATCGCAATGGTATTATTGACAGATATGTTCTGTTTTATGCTTTTCTCTACATCATACTATAAAACAAGCTGAAATCCATAACAATTTTTAGCAAATCCATAATGTTCGTAGAAGCCATGTGCCTCCACACGTGGCAGCCCGGAATCCAATATCAATGCTTTACAATCTTTCTCTTTTGATTTTTCTTTTACATAATCCAACAAAAACTTTCCATACCCTTTTCCACGATCTTCTTTGTTCGTGATCAGACTTGCCACATAACAGGTACACCCCGTCATCCAAAAAGTTTCAAAATAGCTTCCATGACACAATCCATGATAATTTCCTGCGTCATCTAATGCAAAAAACACAAAACTATTTGCATCTGCAAGCACTTTCTCATAGACCTTTTTCGTTTCTTCATAGTCATATGTGTTAAATGTCCAAAGCTTCTCAAAATAAGAAAATGCAATATCATAATCTTCCATTGTTGCAGCTTTTATCCGCATAAGCAATCACACTCCTCTTTCACTGATATTTTCCCTAACTTACATCATCTTCCAAGGATATGCAACAGACATTCTACAGAATCTTTCAAATAAAAATATAAAGGCACTTTCGTTTTTATATTTAACCAAAAGCGCCTTTATTCGTTCTATTGTAATTAGAAATTGCCGCCGTTCCAGCCCCAGTTTGCAACCGCCTGATACTTCACATACACATGATCCGGTGCAATTCCGAGCACATCTTCAAATATCCGGCATATCTCGCCAGTCAGCTTAGAAAATGCGGACGGATTCTCGCTTCCGTATACACTTACCTCCACCATCGCCATCGGCTGATCATTGGAACCCCGGAAATACAACTTATACTCTGGCTCAAATCCAACCATAAGCCAGCTCTCCGACTTTCCCGGAATCGCCGTAATCGCCCGTCCCAGTCTTGACTTGATTTCCTGCTCCTGTGCCTCATTCAGTGCTACGCTGATTTTTGAATTGATAAATGGCATTTGTTTGTCCTCCTCTTATTCGTCCTCATCCGGTATTCCCGTATGAAGAAATTCATTCCACTTCTTATTGATCTCTTCCAGTTCCTTCTTCTCCATGATTCGGTTCCGGTCATCCAGAATCGCCAGCATCTCATCCGCCACGTCCTCCAGTCTTGGATTCGAATACCGATACAGATATCCCATCATCCGTGTCGCCGTAAAATCCGTATTCAGATTCTTCGTCACAATGTCTGCAAATTCCTCTGGGTATCCAAGACGAAGCATAATGTTATAAAGTTGTATGCTTTGTGGAGATTTTGGTTTCATTGTATGTTATAGTCCTTTCCGTACTTTTTCAATCAATGTAATATCCGCTGGCAACCAAGCTACACTGTCAAGTGAATCCTTATCTAGCCATTTAGCTGCTTCATGTTCCTTCAATACCAGATCCCCCTTCAGAACTTCACACCAAAAGCAGTCCATTGACAAATGAAAAGAAGGATAATCATACTCAATTGTTTCAATCAATTCTCCTACCTGAATTTCAGAATCTAACTCTTCTTCAATTTCTCGCTTCAAAGCCTGCTGTGGGGTCTCTCCCTCTTCAATCTTCCCTCCTGGAAACTCCCAACCGCCTTTCATCTCTCCGTATCCACGTTGCGTGGCAAATATTTTATCTCCATGGCGTATGACTGCTGCCACAACTCTCACTATTTTCATGTTTTCTCCTTTATTCTTTCTCTGTGTATATATCACTCTGCAAATACCGGAGCAGATCCTCCCTCACTGGATGATGCATCTTCGTCCAAATCTTTACTATATCACGTTCTTTGCCTTTATTGTCCTTCTTCTTTCCAGCTTTCTTCTCTATAATATCAAATTGACCCATGTAATAGAAATTCGTCTCTGCATCACTTTTTTTCACAAATAAATGCTTTCGCTTTGCATTACAAACATCTTCCACATATGAACTCTCTATACCCCGACCAATCTGTGTATCCCATCGAAATATCATATTATCCTCAAACGCATCCGCATAATCAGGCTTTCCATCAACATAAGTCTTCTCTTCACTTACCTTTTCCTTATGATACGTCACAAAGATAAAAACATCCTCACCTATTCGTTTCATTCCATACATTGTGGATGATAAATCTTTTCCACAATTCATCAAGAAACTCACATCTCGCCTAGAATACTTCTCATATAGAACAAACGGTGTGCCATCCACTGTTGCATATTTATCAGAATATCGTTTTAATCCCACTGAAATAATATCATCTACCTGCTTAGAAAATTCCGAATGGCATAACCTCTTTCTAAACTCATACGACAGATACACACTCTTTTTTAAAGAATTAACACCAGCCGTTAACACAATCAAATCCATATTACTATATTTTTTATATTCATCATCCTTACCCACAAATCGTCCTTGCAATACATCTATCGCATTATAAAATGACTTCTCATCAAGTGGAAACTGATATTTTTCTTCAAAATCTTTTCGGAATTCTCCAATGTTCAAATTTCCTGTATAAATTTCCCTTCTCAGAATCTCCAGCTCATATGGACGTACCCCACTTAATATTGTCTTAGACAAATATTCCAATATCGTTTTTTCTTTTTCTGCTACCTTCCCGACATATAGCTCTTTTTCCATTGATTCTAAGAAGTTCTGGTAAGTCTTATATTCCTTAATGATTACAAGTGGATCAATCTCGCCATTCTCATAAAAATCAAACAAATACGGTACCCGACCTAACCGATTTTTTAACGAGCAATAGCTTTCTTTTATTATTGACCTTATACCCTTAATCTTATCAATCGAAGCAAATATCTTCTGTTTGGCTATTTCATCAAAATGAATAGTCGAACCACCTGGTATTATGTTATTGCCACTAATAACATATTTTCGAATATTATCCGCGTTATATGTTCGATCACCAGATAGTGCAATCGGAATCATAAAATTGTTCTTATAATTCCCAATAAAATCTAAGATTACAACAAACTCTTTTCCTTCCGCTTTCCGAAGGCCTCTACCCAACTGCTGAATAAATACAATTGGAGATTGTGTTGGGCGAAGCATAATAACCTGATTCACCTCAACAATATCCACACCTTCATTCAAAATTTCGACCGAAAAAATATAATCAAGAGGTTCTTCTTCCGAATCGCCTTCATTCATTGCAAGGCGTTCAAATGCGCGTTGCCGTTCTTCCTCTGTTGCTGTTCCATTTAATGCAAGTGTTTTATATCGCTTCCCTGTCTCTGGATTAATCACTTGATTAAATTTATTTGACAGTTCCTCCGACTCATCAATCCGGCTACAAAATATAAGCCCTTTTACACGCTCTCCACTATAACCATAGAAATTCGCTTGTTCTACGATGTGTTGCACACGTTCATCGCTAGTTAAAATATTAAAATCTTGATCTCCAATCTTCGCTTTGGCAAGTTGTTTTTCATCTAACATAGAAATATCACTTATTCCAAAATAATGGAATGTACAAAGCATATCTTCTTCCATTGCCTGCTGTAAACGGATTTCATACGCAATCTGATGATGAAATATTTCGTAAATATTTCTTCCTTCAACCTCATCGTCACGCTTGTCCGGTGTTGCTGTCATACCGAGCCATAACTTCGGTGTAAAGTAATGCATAATTTTCTGATAAGTGTTTGCTGATGAATGATGCGCCTCGTCCAGTATAATACAATCAAACGAATCCGGACTATACTTCTTAAGATTTTGATCCTTATTTAATGTTTGCACAGTTGCAAACACATAATCTTTATCATATTCTGCATTCCCAGTGCCAACCAATCCCATTGATACTGATTTTGAGAATACATTTTGATAAGCTTTCTTTGTCTGTCTCGCTAATTGACTTCGATGTACCAAAAATAAAACTCTACGAAATCCTAATTCCCGCATAGCAAAAGCCGATGCATAAGTCTTTCCTGTTCCTGTCGCCGAAATCAAAAGTGCCCTTTCCTGTCCTGCACCCACAATTTGTCTCAAATTGGATATGAATGCAAGCTGCATTTTATTTGGGTGTAATTTATATTTTTCAAGAGATGTTACAGGTTCTTGTTTCGCAATCTGTTTCTGCTGCTTAATAATCTCATATTGCTCTTTGTACTTCTCATAAAAGTCATCAAATTCAATTGCGTATTCGGAATTCCACAATGCCTCATATTCCGAAATAATCTCCTGGGCCATTTCCCCCTGCTCTGTTGAAATCACTTTTGTGTTCCATTCTCGATTCACTGTAAGCGCAGACTTTGTCATATTGGAACTACCTATGATGATTCGATAGATTTCTTCTTTCTTAAAAATATATCCTTTTGTATGAAATCCGCCATGAGCATCATCTATATCATACATTTTTAATGTAATATTTTCAAACTCATTCAACTTTTTAAGAGCTTTTGGTTCTGTGAAATTAAGATAGTTTGTTGTAAGTATTTGCCCTGGAACATGTTTATTCTCTAACTCTTTTAATGTTTGGAGCAACGGTTCAATCCCACTTAATGTGATGAATGCAACACTAATTTGAAAACAGTCGCACGCCAAAAGTTCTTCCTCAATAGATGCAAGAACTTTCTTTCCCTCTTTGTAATTGTTTGATACAAATTGCGGTTTATATGCCAAATTTGATGTTATATTTGCATCTATAAACGCAGTTTCAAATCCATGTTTTAACTCGTCAATTGTGTTCATGATCTGTACTCCCCATATCTTCGAAATCATTCCGTGTTAAAGTCTTATCAAATTATAGCATATGCGGCTCAAAGAACCAACAATCAAAATCATCTAAATAAGCGGCGCTATAACGCCGCTTTTCTTAGAATTCTTTTAAATTTTACTCATATGACTTGATCAATTTTAAAACTTCTTTATTTATTCTATAAAGTTTTTCTGCCTCTAGGAGACCTTGACCATGATAATTTTCAAATGGATTTTTTAATTTTCGTTCCGTTTTCCTACATATATTTTCTAATTCTCGCAGATATTCTGATATTATTCCGATTTCCTTTTTACACAAACAATAATATTCATTCCCATCTTGGCCAAGTTCATTTTTTGATACTAAATTATACAGTAAATTTCTTAATTGCTTTTGATTATATAAATCTCCTAATCTCTGTTTAGCAATTTCATCAATTTGAACAAATGTACGTTTTACACCATTTGCTAGCTGTTCATATATAAATTCATATAAAAATTCATTTTTTCTTTTCATTACTTTCTCCAACTTTTCCTTATAATTTATTACTCATACTGTCATCTCCAAAAATCATCAATCGACATATCAAAAAAAAATGCTAGCTTAACAAGATCCTCAGCCAGTAACTTTTGAGATCCTTTTTCGATCTTGGAATATGTTGATTGGGATATATTTAAATATCTAGCTATTGCTGTCTGATTAAGCCCTCTTTTCACTCGCTCTTCTTTTATCCTTTTCATTACGCCCTCCATACCTTCACCCCTTTCATATATCGCGTAATTTCTTATTTCTATTGTTCTTGCATGTTATCATATACTTCTTATATATACAATCCATTATTCCAATTATGAATATTCTTATAAGAATTTTCTATCCTATGCTAAACAATATCTTCTAGTAAATCTTTACTCTTATATAAAAAACTCCCCGCAACAACATCATTGTCCTTGCGAGGAGTACACATCTATACCTATATCAACTTTTCCTTCCACTCTGCTTCCTTAAAGCCAACCAGCACCTTTTCTTCATCCACAACCAATGGTCGTTTCACCAACATACCATTCGTCGCAAGAAGCTTGATCTGTTCCTCTTCGCTCATCTCTGGAAACCTGTCCTTTAACTTCATTTCCTTATAGAGCATGCCACTTGTGTTAAAAAACTTCTTAAGCGGAAGTCCACTCCTGTCATACCACGACTTTAACTCCTCCTCCGTTGGATTCGCTTCTACAATATGACGTTCGGTATACTCAATCTTGTTTTCATCTAACCACTTCTTTGCCTTCTGGCAGGTGGAACATTTTGGGTAACATATAAATTCCATTGTAGATCTCCTTTTCTGCGTGCGTATTTATAACTTCACGCCTTTTTATCATATCTTATTTTATTTCTTACATTCTGAATTTACCGCACAAACCGTAGCTTGCCCCTGCTCTCCCAGATAATCTCGCTCACCTGGTATGGCGTCTCACCATCCATATGTATCCACTGCGGTGTCTCCGTCACCAGACGCATCTTCTTACACCTGTGATTCGTAATGTTCTTAAACAACAAATGCTTTTTGAAATAAACAAGCACAACTGCAAGAAGAAGCTTCAGCCTTGACATGCCTTTTACAAGGCAGACATCCAATCTTCCATCTGTCGGATCTGCGTTTGGGCAAAACGGGATTCCACCGCCTTCATACATATGGTTCATCCCGACGACGAAGAACAACTTCGGAAGCTTCATCACCGGCGCATCGTCCAGGTATAGTTTTGCCCGCACCGTTTTCTTTGCAAATATCTGCTTTACACCAATCATCACATACACCAATTTGCCAAGGTGAATCTTATTTAACACCGTTTTCAGCCGGCTCCGGCTGACCTCTTCGCAGATATTTGCATCATAGCCAACACCGGAACTAATTAAAAACCGCATTGCACCGCTCCCCTGATGATTCGTTGTCACTTCTCCATAATCAAGGGCAATTTCCTCCGGATTTTCAAGCAGATGCGTAATTGCACGTTCCACATTCTTTTCCAAATGCATATTTCTAGCGAAATCATTTCCGGATCCTGTCTGAATACACGATAACGTCGTATGATCAAATTCCTGAATCCCATTTAGGACTTCATTTAATGTTCCGTCGCCGCCAATCACTAAAATATTGATATCTTCCTCATTTTCCCGAACCACTTCCTTGCTTTGATCCATAACAGCCGTTTCGTTTAAAGCCATGTTCCTTCCTGCTGTAAGTTTCCCTGCAACCATCGTTGCTTCTCCCGGCTTCCGCAGTACATACACCTTATACGCCACGTTTTTTCGGTCTAATATGTCTTTTATCTCCCTCCATGCATCCATTCCTTTTCCAGAAGATGAGGTCGGATTTACGATTATATGGTACATTCTTGTTATCCTTTCCACACGCCGCTATCTCTCGATAGCAGGCGTATCTTCATACAGCTGATACTGCAGCTTCGTGCGTGCTCCACGGTAGTCGTTTTGCACAACCAATGTGTAACGGGCTCCCTGGAAGGCAACATAGTTCCTGCCGTCCCTCGCAAAGAACGATACCAGCACCCGCTCCTGCCAGATCTCCTCTGGCAGCTGCTTCTGCAAAACCCGCTCCACAAAACGGATTGCAATATTCTCAAAGCTGTACTGGTGCTCCCGCTTATTCTCCACATAGTAGAGATACAGCTTCTGGACATAACACTCGGACACAGCTTCCATCTGCTTGAAGTAGCTGCCGAGCATCATATAAACTGCATAATTAAATGCATTCTGGTTATTTGTTGCCTTATCGATTGTAGTTGTTGTATTCATCATACATACCTCCTTGAATAAAAACAATAGATTTTTTGATAAAAATAGGCAGACTTGTAGAACTGTCTATCTTCGTCCACAATCTGCCTTCTTCGTTCTATTTAGTTTCATTCAAGAAAATACTCTGATTTTCCGAAGCTGTTGTCAGTATAACGCATTCCGTTTAGATATACAAGACTTATTTCACCATTACAGTTAAACTCATAGTTCAATTACCTATACCTAATAGGTTTTATTTGCGCCAACCAACGTCATGATACCATTTATTACCAACAGCACACCCGTTGCAATAAATGCCCACGCAATCGTTCCACTCTGATTGAAGAGCAGACATGCTCCGGCAACAACCATCAGTCCCGGTTTAAAATACTCCTGAAACCGTTCTCCCACAGTCAGATTTACAGGCATCGTTTTCTTGATTGACGATATCTGTAACAGTCCCATCAGAATGATTCCTGCTGCCAGAATATAGAATGCAAGACTTGCAAATACCCAGCCAAATACCAAAATACAGATTCCGGCAACTGACTTCACAATTCCATAATTTACGAGTCCTGCCACAAAATCCATAATGGCTCCAACAATTACAAATACTGCCAGAAGCGTAATGGCTGTGGTAATAATTTTTCCTTTCATAACAATCAGCAAAATTCCAAGCAATATGGATCCCAAAGCTGACGCTACGTTTTCTTTCTGGTTCATATGTTGTTCCTCCTTATCAATTATCTCCTATAATAACTCATCCAACAGATTACTTCATATCTGCCTCAAATGCAACGGACAATTATGAATCTCTGTATGATATAAGCCATTCAACCAGATCTTCATACCCGATTGCCCGGCTGTAATAAGCGCCCTGGAATACATCACACCCCAATGCTTTCAGCTTCTCTAACTGTTCTTTTGACCCCACCCATTCTGCAATCGTTGTAAAATGAATCGACTCCCCAAGCTTGGTGATCGAACCGATAATTTCCGCATTGGTTTCGTTTTCAAGCACATTCCGCGTCAAAGATCCATCCAGTTTCACAACTGCAAAAAATCCCGTCTGCAAGTAGAGCAGGGAGGTATGCCCCATCCCAAAATCATCAATCAAAAACCGGTGTCCGTGCGCTTTCAATTCTTCAATTTTATGTACCACATCCTCTGTCGAAGATATCGCGTCCTGCTCAGTGATTTCAAGACACAACTGGCTACAGGAAATTCCATGTGTCTTCACACTGTTTTCCACCGCTTCCACCAATCCATCCCACTGCAGAGACGCATTGGTCAGATTGACAGAGATATCAAAGCTTTCGTCTACATAATCAGTCAGTCTGGCTCTCGCCGCTGCCGCTTCATCTAAGATTGCTGCATCAAGCGCATGCATAATTCCAAGTTCTTTTGCAAGCTGAATGATAAGTGGTGGGTAAATATTTCCAAACACGGGATGATTCCACCGAATCAAAGCCTCCGCACCAGAACAATGCCCATTCTTGTCCACCTGGGGCTGATACATCAGAAACAGACTGTGATTTTCAATTGCCTCCTTCAATTCACCGGCCAGCAGCCGTGCCGTATTTCCACATACATCTTCCCGTTTTGTAAATGCGAACAGAACTCCACTTTCTTCCTGCTTTTTGTATTCTTCTACCAATTGGTTCACATTCTGTATCATCTGCTGCCGGCGCTGCATTTCAAACATCCGGATAAACGGACGATATACAAACACGCCGGTCACAATGCATATAAGCTGAAGCACTACTCCTTTCCACGAACCAGTTGCCTGATATCCACTCAGAAGAACTGGCGTTGTCCACTCCACCGATGCTACCACATGTGGAACAATGTCAAAATACATTGCCGCATATGTAATCAGGAAATTCAGGATCGGAACTACCAAAAATGGTACAATAAAGATCGGATTCAAAATGACCGGAACTCCAAACAACGCAATCTCACTGATATTAAACAAAACTGCTGGTGCCGCCATACCCGCAACATTCCGCAGACTCTTCGTCTTCGCAAACAGCAAAACCGCAATTACAAGGCAGATCATCACGCCGGTTCCCCCCATGATTACGAACACATCCTGAAAAGACTTGCTGAATATACCCACAGATACATCTGAGAAATTCTGTTTGATCACAACATCCAATACATTGTTTCCATGCACCCCAAAAAACCAAAATATATGTGTCTCCACAATGATTAAGATTCCAGACCAGAAATTATTATCAATCGAACCAAACAGACGATTTACTCCAAGCTCAAACAATTCCTGTACTCCATTTACCCCGCTCGTCACATATAGTGCCTGATGAAACAGGTTAAACACGAATAATATCCCCAAAGTACAGCCAATTCCATTGATTGCATGCATATAACCACTGTCAGTATCTATTTCCTTGTTTCTCACTGACATAAAATTTATATCCTTTAATTTGAAATACAAAAATCCTGCACCAAGGGATACAAACAGTGCAGTGAATGTATTCATATTGCTAAATGCCTTTATCGAAAAACTCCCATATTGGATTCCGGCACATCCGGCAAAACTGGCAAGCGTGACAACCGCCAGTACAATCGCATCCCCCGTCTCCACAAATCCACTTTTCTTTCTGGATTTGATCAGCGCATAGCTGACACTCGTCGTCACTGCAAGCAAAACCGCAAAAATATCATTTACACCATGATATATAAATTGCAGCATATCCATAACATGACCTGACCAGATATGTGCAATAAAATCCTGATAGCCTGCTATCGGCAGACTCATGATCATCAATGCGCCATAGCCAACAACAAGCAGGGGAATAAGCATAATCATCCCCTGGCGGATCGCACCAAAGGCACAGCTTTTTTCTATCTTATTCGTTGCTTTTAATACTCTGTTTTCCATTTTTTTCATTCGTATATTTCCTCAATTTATAATACTTTATTATAACATGGATACAGCACAAGCTCAACCACATCTGAACTTTCCTATTTACCAATTCTTTCACATTCACCCCAGAAGGAAATACATTTTCTGTAATTACATTTATAACAATACTATGCTATAATAAAGTTTACGACAGACGTATTTACAGACACCTTAGAAAAACGAATGAAACTGATGAGCAACAGATTGCCACGGATATATATTCCACGAAGGAGAAAAATTATGAATTACGACGAATCTGTTTTTAAGGAAAAGGCGAACCGGAGAGCCAGACGGATCTGGATTATTTTCGCCGCATTACTTTCTGCCAACTATGGTGCCGATGTAGCGAACCATCTACGTGGCACTTCTTATTATATTGTTTAAAAGAGGCATGTAATACAATCACTAGCGGTATCACAGTTGTCCGCGAGCTTGCATCCGAGAACACACACGGTGCCACGATTGTTGTCGATAGCCTAAATCGTCTGAGTGATCATAACTCCGACCTGCAAAACAGTACAACTTCTTCGAACAAAATGACATCTGATATTCACGCTCAGGTCAACCATGTTGCAGAACTGATTGAACAGATGGTTACTCTTACAACCACATCCATGCAGCATGCGAAAGTTAGCTCCGCAGATCTGGCAGATCTGGTCACGACAACCAATACCATGGCTTCCCTCTCCGGGGAGATTGAGCAGACATTGCAGAATTTCAAGTCTGAATTCGCCATGGTGAAGAACGAAACCGGTGTCATCGAGAATATCACATCCCAGACGAATCTTCTTGCATTAAATGCATCGATTGAAGCTGCCCGCGTCGGCGAATCCGGAAAGGGATTTGCAGTCGTAGCCGATCAGATCCGTACATTAAGCGAGGAAACCAAGTCCTCTTCCAATCAGATTCGGCAGGCCCTGGAGCATCTGGAAGAAACCTCCGAGCGGATGACCGCATCTATGGAAGAAACCCTGAAGCTGATCCAGCTCACATTGACGAAAGTCACGCAGACTGGTAAGAGCATGACAGAAATCGCATCCGATACAAACAAGATCGGCGAAAATATTCAGGTCATCGATCACGCCATGAAGGAAGTCGAGGCTTCCAACATCCATCTTGTGGACAATCTGAATCAGGTAACGGATATCGTCGGCGATATGACAACCTGCATCAGCGACTCCAACGAAATCAACAACCGCATGCTCAGCAAATACGATGAATCAGCCAACAACATCAACTCCATTGAGACCGTCATTGAATCCCTCATGTGCGAGCTTGGAATCGGTGGTTTTATGGGCACCGAAGATGTGCAACCCGGCATGAAACTGAGCGTGACACTGAAGGATGGAAAGAACTACTACGGCGAGGTACTGACACGTGAGAACAATACGTTATCAATCACCCTTGCAAATGCACCGAAGCTTACGGAGGTGACAGAATGTACGCTGCAAGTAACTGTCGGCAACGTGCTTTACTGCTGGGATCCGGCTAAGATTGTCCATACCGCGCAAGAAGCGGATTCCCACTTCACGATTCAGATTGAATCCCGGGCGATGATTTCTTTATCCGGGATTATGTGAAGAGTCGGTTGTAATTGGACAGCCTGCATGCATTGCATGAATACGATGAATATTGTTGTATTGTTGCAAAGCAGGGTGCTAAACAAGCTGTAAAAAATGGTCATAAAAAACGCATATCAAGTTGATTGACATGCGTTTTTCGTTCGTATTCTGTTGAGTTAAGTCTGCAAAAATCAAGCTACCAAAGGACATCAACAATGCTAATATCCCAATGAAAATCGAAATG
>OGDS01000035.1_pt1 | contig 144973 bp, 140 predicted proteins | sample 1570351 | NCBI WGS metagenome assembly OGDS01 (sample SAMEA2581974, study PRJEB24529) | metagenome | biome: Human gut stool | place: China | collected 2011
CTTAAAGAAATTTTCAGGGTTAACATGTTATTAATTTGTCAAAGGTTCGTTGTTTTGTCGTTCTTAGCGACAACTTCTATAAGATATCACTTTGTTTCGTCTTTGTCAAGAACTTTTTTTATTTTTTTCAAAGTTTTTGATTTCGACGGTGATGTCGAATTTGAAGTTTTGCTGTCGTCTCAGTGACAGCTTGCTTATAATAGCACTCTAATTTTGGAAAGTCAACCCCCTTTTTCATTTTTTTTAATTTTGTCGAATTGGGGGCTTGGTTTCCTTTTTTCGGTCACTGTGCAACCTTAAATGCCCAGATCGCAGAGATCTGATATTGTAATGTATCATAATCCCACAACTGCTGGCTCCGTTCTATACTATTCGGATCATGAACAAGGAACTTGTCTCCTTCCATTCCTGCGATCACAATAAAGTGTCCCTGCGAAGTAAAGTCTCCGGATCGCATCGCACATACAAGCGGATGTCCCTGTGAGAGTTCTTCCTGCATGTTATCTTTACTCAGATAGATATAATATCCCTGTACACCATACACTGCAGCCACCTCGTCCATAAATGACCACTTCGTTCCGGAATTCTGCTCATAGTATCCATGTTCCGTTGCATAGTCCGCCAGCTTGTCCGGTGTTGCCTCCTGATTTTTCGTCAGTCCAATGACGATCATTGAAAGACAGGTTGGTCCACAACCTGACAATCCGATAACATCATTTCCATAGGCATCATAGCCCCAGCGCTTATCCCATTGGATAAACAGAGGGATTCCATCTAGTTCAGATGCCTCCAACGTACCTGAAGTTGTATCATAGTTTTCCTGATAGCCAAGCGCAAAATCCAGCATATTCGGATTGCAGCATAAATTATTTAAAAGTGCCTCCGGGTATTGATCCATGTGATCGTAGATTGTCTGAAACTCCGGGTATCGGTCTGCCAGATTCTTCAATCTTGTCTGAATCTCCTCCATCGAATAGTGTGCCGGTGAACCCACCATATATTTCTTCTCATAATAATTCGGCAATGCCTGACTCTGTACCTGCGCAATCTCTCCGGTTGCCGACACCTTTGGTTCCGCGGCATCTGCCTGCTGCTCTGTGGACGCCGATTCACTGGCAGCCACCACTTCGGATACATCCTGTTTTTTAGAGGAAATCCCTCTCCGCACCAATGCCACGATCAATACCAGCATGGCAACACAGATACACAAGCAGAACAATTCCTTTGCCCGTTGTTTTCTCCTTCTGCGCCGGCGCAGCTCTTCCTTTCGTTTCTTTAATTTCTTTCTACGCAGTTCTTCGCGTTGCTGTTCCTGCAACATCGTCCGCCTCCTGATGACTTCTGAATCCTCGGAAATTATACCCACATTCCCGTTCGTTTCATTCCGTCTGTATCTTTCACTGTATCTTTCGTATTCCATTTTCATGCACACTCCTTTTATAAACTTCCCGTAGTTTACATGGACTGTGCATCATATCTGTCTCATATATGTATCATTTTTCCATCTTAGTTGCATATTTTTGTATGTCACCTGACGGCTCCACATGTGCCTTCACATTATGTCTGTCTGTGCAGGTGCATCCATCATATTGCTCATTGTATCGCAACTCCATCATAGATGGTTCCAATCGATGATATATCCTGATCGACCCACATGCCAATCTCTACAAACTGCTTTCCGTCTTTTTCCTGCTCCTTCACACCTGCCATATCATTCGCAGTCAGTTTGCCATCTGCATTCATATTATAGCCTTCTCCATACATTTCATTATAGACGCCATAGTTATACTTCTTAATAATAACCTCTTCGGAAATGCCCAGCTCCTCCGCCATATATTTCACCACATCCGCTTTTAAAAACGCCTGCCATTCAGCATCTGTCATATAGGCATATACAGTATACCCCAAAATCTTTCCGGTTTCCACATCTACACATAAATACATATAATCATCAGAAACCTGACACACCATATATTCAAGCATCACGTATTGATTCATATTGTCCAGATTAACCAGAGTTTCATACTGCGTATCCGCATATATATCAAGAATATCAAAATCTAATTCAGGAAGTAAATGTGCTGCCTGCATCCTTTCAATCTGCGGTGCTACCTGCACTTGCATATCATAATCATCATATACGTCTGCATTTTCCACCGGATAAGAAGTTGACACATGCATCCCTTTTGATCTCCCGTCCATCAAATCAAGTTTTTCTTCCATCGTCATCTGCGCGGCAGTATCCAGATAGGATGTATCTGCCTGCTGCACGTATATGTGATCAACCTCACTTTTATCCATCATGGCAAATATCGTCTTCGGTGCCATAATTCCGATTGTCAAAACAGCAGCTCCCGCCAGCACGCACAGGCAATTGCGCAGGATATTTTTATGCATTTCATTGTTTTTCTCTGTTTTTTGTTCGTTTTTCTTTGTTTCCGCATGTCCCCTCATACTTCTTCCTCCATTTCCATCTTTTCCGAATTAACCTGTCTGCATACCTCCTTCGGAAAACAGACACTCACCTGCGTTCCAATCCCCTTTTTACTCATGATCTGCAGCTTTGCCTGATGCAGCTTCACAATCTCGTTACAGATAGCAAGTCCCAGTCCCGCACCACCGTTTGCCCGGGAGCGTGATTTGTCTACCATATAAAATGCTTCGGTCAGCCGGCTCAGATTCTCCTCATCGATACCGCATCCGTTATCCTTGATTCCGATACGATATTCGTCTGATACCCACACACCGAACAGAGAAATTTTCCCTTTTCCATCCATCGATTTTCTGGCATTGTCAAACAGATTGATCAATACCGTCTTCATCAGATCCGGCTCAAGCCTCACTATCGCAGGCTGTACATTGACTGTCAGTTCAACCCCATATTTACCGGCGACCGGAAGCAATGTCTCATACACTGCTTCCGCAAAAATCGTTATATCCATATCATAAAACAGGAAATCCTGTTTTTTAAGCACGATCAGATCCATCAGTTTCATGGACATTTTCTCTAAGCGCCTGCCCTCCACAACAATCTGGTTGGCATAGGTGATCAGCTTCTCCTCCGAAAGCTGATTGGAGCGGATCAGATCTGCATATCCGATCATTGAGGTAAGCGGTGTTTTTAACTCGTGGGCAAAGTTATTTGTGAACATCTCCTGGCTTTTTGTTTTTTCTTCCAGTTCCTTCATTGTCCTGTTCAGACTCGTGGACATCCGATTGAAATCTTCCGCCAACACACCGATCTCATCTTTGCTTCTTTTTCTGATCCGGATTCCCGCACGTCCGCCAGCTACCAGCTTCGTTGCCTTCGACAACCGTCGGATTGGCACCACAATCATATTATTTAAGATTGCCATCAGCATCAGACAGACAATCATGACAATAATCATGATCATGCGGAACATCCGAAGCTGCGCGTCACGGTTTTCATAGTCACGTGTAATATCCGAAAATGTCTCAACATAGTAGACACGATCAAGTACCTGAAAGCTTGTTCCGGTATAGAGCATATATCTGCCATTTCGTTTTACAATCTTATAGCCTTCCTGCCCTGCTTCTAGATCATCCCGGCAGATTGACACGTCTGCCCCCTTGAGTCCATTCGTACTGTAAATTCTTGTCTTTTCGTCTGTCCAGATTGCAAACTGTACTTCCTCTCCGGCATTGCGGACAGAAACTGATTGCGCCGCCTGACGCACGATAACATTTTTTTGTTTTTCATATCCGGTATCCCGATATACAAGATTGATCGTCCGTTTTACATTCTGTACAAGATTGATACAGACAACGCTTGCATTATTATATCCGTTCTGGATATCCTTTTCTCTTGCACTTTTGAATCCGGAATGGATCAGAAATGTTCCACACGCCGAAAATGCCAGCATCATACAGGTACAAACGGATAAAAATAGTTTCCAGAATAATTTCAAGCTTATACCTCCAGCCGGTATCCCACCTTATATACCGGTACAATTTTATCTTCCAAGCCAAGCTTCTTACGCAGACGCTGTACATGCAGATCAACCGTACGGCTGTCCCCATAATATGGTTCATGCCATACACTCTCGAAGATCCGCTCACGGAACAATGCGACATTCGGGTTTCGCATAAACATCACTAAAATCTCATACTCTTTCTTCGTCAGGTGAATCTCCACCCCGGCTTTTTTTACCTGAAATGACTGCGTATCCACCTCAATATCATATGCGGTAAGTGTCTGTGATACTTTATTATACCGACGCAGCACACGTTCCACTCTGGCAAGCAGTTCGATGATTTCAAATGGCTTTACCATATAATCTTCCGCGCCAAGCTTTAATCCCCTAACCTTATCCTGCACATCTCCCATCGCTGTGAGAAAAATCACCGGGACATGATAATAGTTGAAATACTCCATCAGGGAAAATCCATCCGGTCCCGGCAGCATAATATCGACGAGTGCCAGATCATATACCTCCTGCTCCAGTTGTCCGGAAACCGAAGTGCCATCGTAGACACAATCACACAGATAACCCGCGTTCCGTAAACTGATCTCTATAACATTGGAGATGGATGTATCATCTTCCACAACTAAAATTCGATTCATAAAACTGTCTCCTTGTTATTTGTAAATGACGGCTTAATGCAAACCATTCCGTATGACGGTCGGTTGCACCAAAAACAGAGAGGAGCCATCTCTGACCTCTCTCTGTTATTTTACATCATTTTTGCATCATTTTAGCATCAAAAATGATGAATTTTGATTTTTTTGTAAACTTTATGAAAAAACCTGTTTGATACTGTCATAATGCAGGAATTTTCCCTGTGCACCAAGTGCTTTAATTTCTTCTGCAGTCGCTAACATACACCCATCCGTTTCCGCCTCCTGCAGATGCAGGTCTGCTTCTGTAAAATCTCCTGTAAAGCAATAGATATCCACAAAATAGTTGTCGCCCTCGTCCGGGTTTTCGCGCGTATAAGAAAACACAAAACCACCTTCAAAGGAAGAGACGTCGAGTCCGGTTTCTTCTTTGATTTCGCGCTTCACAGCATCTAAAGAGTCCTCGCCCGCCTGTGCCGCACCGCCGGATACTTCCCAGCTTCCCGGTGCCCATGCCTTCGTCATAACGCGCTTCGTAATCAAATATTTACCATTTACATGACGGATCACACCAAGTACCGTCAAATGAAAATCCCCTGGCTGCATATGCCAGTCATTTCGCTTCATTGTACGTCCGGTACGCTGCTTATTCCGATCGTAGATGTCCCATAATTCCATATATGTCCTCCTGTTATTCCGCCATGTACTTACTGAGCAAGATTATACTTCTGTAAAAAGTTAAAGAGAGCCCCTAACAGATTTGAATCATTTCCAAACTTACACAAGTCAATCTTCATACGATCATAAATATACGATAACCGTCTCAGTTTAGTGACGTATTTTACAATGCCTTCCAGGAATTTTGGCTGTGCCGTAATACCACCGCCAATCAGGATTATCTCCGGTGCAAGTGTAATGTACAAATTACAACAATGCCATGCAATATTAAAATACATATCCTCCAGAATGTCCTGCACTTCCGGATCTGTCTCTGCCATCTCGTAAATTTGCTCTCCGCTGATATTTTTCCAGTCCATGCCTTTCAATTTGCCAACCTTTATCCGAAGCGACTGAACAGATGCCTGCTGTGTCCAGATTGCGGGATCCGGCAATGTCCGTTTCTTACCATCGTACTTCTCGATTGGGAGGATTTTATCCACGTTATCTCTTGTTAATCCGTCATACAAAAATGACATTTCACCGGCAATCATGCCAACGCCATGACGAATTTTACGATCAATTACAATACCTCCACCGACACCGGTTCCAAACACAAGCACACATGCATCCTTACAATCTTTCGCATTTCCAATCCAAATTTCTGCAAGTGCTGCACATTTGGCATCATTTTCCAAAGCAACAGGCACATTTCCACAACGCTTACTAATCAGATTTCCAAGCGGCATACGATCTAAATATGGCAGACTTCCACCACCATACACAATTCCCTGTGCCACATTCACCTGTCCCGGCAGGCTCAATGCAATACCTGTTATCTGATACTCTTTGCTATACTTACTATAAATAATATCAACCTGATTCAGAAACTCCTCGATTCCAACCTCCGGTTTTACTGTATATGGTGTAATCTCGACACCGTTCTCATCCAGTTTTCCCTCCCAGAAAGGTGTAGGGACCTTATACTTTTCATAAATCTTACCCTTCTGATCCATGAGCGCATACTTGATAAATGTACCACCCACATCAAATACTAAATACATATGCCACCTCCTATATTTCCCTGCGTCAGCGCGGCAATTCACACACGCATCCGCGCGTCTCCTGATATAATTTACTCCGCGCACCGGAGACGATGCACGGAGTTTTATTTCATTTTTTTATTGTTGTGCAGGTATTGCGATACGCACCCTTACATCGTTACCCCACCGCAGTACCGCAGGAAGATAACGATCATGGAAATCGTAACGACGATGATCATTGCCGGTGCGGCTGTCTTACAATATCTGCCCCATCCGATCGGATATCCGTTCTTTGCTGCCACAGATGTACCAACAACATTTGCAGACGCACCAATCGGGGTTGCACTGCCACCGATATCAGTTCCGATTGACAATGTCCATGCAAGGCAATCAAGCAATGGCTGGTTTGTACCTGCCAGACTCTTGATGATTGGAAGCATCGTTGCTGCAAACGGAATGTTATCTACGAACGCACTTGCAATCGCAGAGATCCAAATGATAATTGCTACCATCACATATACATTTCCACCACTGACCTTACCGATGAAGGATGCAATAGACTTCAGGATTCCTGTCTGCTCCAATCCTCCAACGACAATAAACAATCCGATGAAGAATAACAGTGTCTTATAATCTACTTTTTTAAGCAGTTCTAACGCATCTTTCCCTGATGTGACCAGAGTAATGATTGCGATAACTGTACCGATAAACGCAACCGTCAATCCTGTCGATGCATGCGATACAAGAAGTACCACTGCACATGCAAAGATCACGCTGCTGATAATAAACTTCTTCTTGTCTGTAATAGCTGTAGAAGGGTCCGGGATATTGGATGTATCCAGCTCCTGTGACTCTTCTGACAACAGCTCCTTGCGGTATACAAGGTAGAAGTAAATAATAACTACAACAAGGCAGATACCGGCGATCAGACCGGTATTTGTCAAAAAGTCTGAGAACGAGAGTCCGAGTCCTGTTCCGATGATGATATTCGGTGGGTCGCCACACATCGTTGCGGAACCACCTAAGTTCGCACAGAATACCTCTGACAGAATCATTGGTACCGGATCTAAATGCAATAACTTCGCAAGCTCGATCGTAACAGCAGCAAGGAACAATATAACCGTAATACTGTCAATGAACATAGACAAAACAGCTGCCATAACCATAAATGTCACAAACAGTGGTATCGGCTTATAATGCACCAGCTTCGCAAGGCGTAAGCATAACCACCGGAAGAATCCGGCCTTTGCCATACCTTCTACCATTACCATCATACCTGCAAGGAATATAATCGTCGCCCAGTTGATACCGGATGACTCCTCGGAACCCTCACCGGATGTAATCCAGAATCCCTTCGTGAAAATATTCTTTACATTCAAGGTCTCGATGACCGCGTCCATGCTATGCATTGCCACACCGAACACAAGAATCAGTGTCAGCGCACCAGCCACGAGTGTGATGTACTGTTTTTCAATCTTATCCAGCACCATCAACACAAACATGACCACAAAGATGGATACAGCCAAAATCTGTGCTACTGTCATATCATCGTCCTCCTTTAATCTATGTTATGCCACATATGTACCTGTGACAAGTTGCACATTGATTTTTCAACCTGCATTATAATAGCATTAAACATCGAAAAAAGGAATAACTTTTTTTACTTTTTTTACATATTAAAAAGAGTTCTCAAAATATGTATATTTTATTGGTTATAGATATCCTCTTTGTTCATGGATGTAAATGCAAGGATTCCCTTTGCTTTTACCTTTCCATCAACCATTACCTTCGCATTAAACTTCACCAGTCCGGCACCGCCGCTTTCCTTACGGACTTCGATTTCCAGACAGTCGCCCGGAATGACCGGTCTTAAGAACTTGAATTCCTCGCACTTTAACAGCACATAGATCTTATCGTCCTCGGTGCCCTGACTCTCCATCGTGATGGAGCAAAGCTGCGCACACGCCTCGATCACAAGCACGCCCGGCATAATCGGTGCATCCGGAAAGTGTCCTGCAAAATATGGTTCATTCACGGAAACGCATTTGATTCCCTTTGCATATTCGCCGTCTTCCACCTCTAAAACCTTCTCGATCATCTGGAACGGTGGGCGCTGCTTGATTCTTTTTTGTACTTCGTTAATATTCATCATTACAGGCTCAGTCCTCCATCCAATACAATGACCTGCCCTGTCATGTAGGAGCATGCAGGTCCGGCAAGCATCGTAACTACATCACCGATTTCCTCGGCTGTACCAAACCGCTTCATCGGAATATCCTTTAAATATTCTTCCTTCTTATCTTCCGGCAATGCCTCTACCATATCGGTTGCGATAAAGCCCGGTGCCACTGCATTGACGCGGATTCCATATGGTGCAAGTTCCTTTGCCATCGTGGCTGTCATGGAGTTCACAGCGCCTTTCGTTGCGCTGTATACACTCTGTCCCGGTACTGCAAGCTTGGAACTTACGGATGATACATTCACGATCACGCCCTGTTTCTTCGAGAACATCTTCAAAACTGCCTGCTGGGTACAGTACATGTATCCCTTGATGTTCAGGTCGAGACACTGATCAATCGTATCCGGGTTCATCATCAGGACAAATTCATCCTTTACGATTCCAGCGTTGTTGACAAGGACGTCTAACTGTCCAAATGTGTTTATGACCTCACGCATCATTGTCTTTACTTCGGCAAGATCGGATACGTTTGCCTTGATGGCAACGGCTTCGCTTCCGGCTGCCTTGATCTTCTCTACGACTTCATTTGCGGCTGCTTCGTTTGAGTTATAGTTGACGGCTACCTTGTAGCCTGCCTCTCCAAGCTTGATTGCACATGCGCGCCCGATTCCGCGGGATGCGCCTGTGACAAGCGCTACTTTACCATTTGTCATGTTTTTCTCCTTTATCCTGATTTCCGGCAATTGCAAAACCCCCATTTTTTGAATGACTGTATCTACGTTGTCATTCTACGCAGACGCGCTCCCGCTCACTTCATCACGCAGTGGTACTAAATTCACGACAAACAAGTTCGTCGTTCATTAAGTACCAGCGTGCTTCAATGGTCTGCTTTAGAATGACAACGTCGATACAGCCATATTTACTTGATTGGTTACGTTTTGCAATCGCCTCCTATAAAGCATTTATATATTCTAAATAATATCAGCTTTAAACTCCAGCAATGTACATTTGCATAAATTTATGCCACTTTCTTTAAGATGACTGCGGCATAGCTGCCACCGATGGCGCAGCTTGTTGCGAGTACATACTTGTATGCGGATGTGTCGACAACTTCCTTCGTTACTTCTTCTGTTGTTACATAGTATGCGTTCTGTCTTGCGGCAAGATTGCCGGACAGTGTAAGTGCGGCATGTGCAACAGACAGTGCGGAGCTTGCAGCTCTGCCTTCACCTGTATAATCTCTGACCTGATGTACAGGAACCTTTCCTGCGAAAATTTCTTCGTACACATGGCGCTCCAATGTGTCGACTTCGTCGGCACCATTTGCGAATCCGTAAACGGCATCAATCTGATCCAATGTAATGCCTGCCATAGCGGCTGCATCTACGATGGCGTTCATCAGTCCCTTTTCGGTACCTGCGACATCACCGTAAGCAACGCCTTCGTGTGTCATGGCGTAACCACATACCTCTGCGTACTTCTTCGCATTGTGGCTTGCTGCGTATGTCTCGTTCTCGAGTGCGATACTCGTACTACCATCGGCAAGCACGAATCCGTCACCGCCGGCGTATGCCTGCTTTACATCACCGGCTACCTTGCCAAGCTTCGCGTAAAGTTTCTCCATAACCTCGCTGTTCTCGTCGGTACCGGTTGCAAGCATTGCCTTGCCGCGATTCTGCTTGATCTCGTTATATGCGTAACACAAGCTGCTCATACCGGACTGTGCACCGTTTGTTATGGTTACGTTATAGCCACGCATACCTGTCTTGATCGAGAGGTATCCGCCTGCTGCGTTGTAAACGGTATTCGGGAAGTTGAAAGCCGAACCTGCCGTTGTTCCATTCTCAGAGATATGCTCCTGGAACTCATATACCGTTGTAAGCGGGCCATCGCCGGTTCCAACAATCATACCAAGCTCTTCTGCATTCTCCTCTGTTACCTCGATGCCTGCCTCCTGCAGTGCCTCAAGACCAGAGATGACCTGCATCAGACTGAACTTGTCGAGTTTTCTGTAGAATGCCATCTTCAAACCATATTTATCGTAATCTTCTTTTCCAACATTTGCATGTACAGACGCTGCTTCCGGCTTTGTCTGTGCATTGACCTTATCGATATAGTTGGCAACGCCATTTCCAAGTGGGCTGACGATACCAAGACCTGTGATATAAACCTTCTCATCGTTCTCAGTTTCCTTCACATTGCCCGGCTCCTTCGAGAAGATGATACTTGCATTGCTTCCGCCAAATGCAAAGGAGTTAGACATTACATAGTGCAAATCCTTTTCCTTCATTGTATTCGGCATGAAATCGAATGTGCCTGCCTTCTCACCGAGCGCCTCGATATCTTCCTCAGAATATCCGATCGTTGGTGGAATCTTGTTCTCTGTCAGAGCCTTGATTGCGAAAACTGCCTCGATCGCACCGGCTGCACCTAAGCAGTGGCCAACCATTGCCTTTGTAGAGCTGACGCTTAAGTCTGGATTTGTCTCATCAAAGATTGTATGTAAGGAGAGGAATTCTGCCTCGTCGTTCTTGGCGGTTCCTGTTCCGTGTGCATTTACATATGCAACATCCTTTGGCTCGATGCCTGACTTCTCAATTGCCTCGCGAATCGCATACATCTGTCCAAGTCCGTCCGGACGTGGTGCTGTGATATGATGGGCATCACTGCTGATTCCTGCTGAAAGCACGTCACAGTAGATCTTCGCATTTCTCTTCTTTGCATGCTCATAGCTCTCCACGATGATCGCACCAGAACCTTCACCAAGTGTGATACCGTTGCTGTGGTTAAATGGCGAACATGCCTGCTCAGAAAGCGCATGAAGAGCTAAGAAGCCTGAAAATGGAACAGATGCAAATGCATCGGCACCACCAACGATAAACGCATCGGCCACACCGGCACGGATCAACTCACACGCATAAGCAATACTGATCGTACTTGCTGCGCAGGCATTACCAACGTTTGTGACAACACCCTTTGCGCCTGCCATATTTGCTACATGGTTTGCAATCGAGGCAATCGTCATCTTGTTGATATCCTCTGCATGCTCACCCTTTGTTACATAATTTTCTACACTGACAACACCACCGACGCAGCTTCCCATGACAACACCGACACGTCCGGCATTACTCTCATCGATCACAAGACCTGCATCATCGAGTGCTTCCTTGGAAGCCTTCAGGCAGAGCTTGCTGACACGGTCAACATCCTTTGCCTCATCGATCTCATCCAGTGTATCACAGTGTACTTCTGCACCAAGGTTTGCATAGCAGTCGGTTGTATCAACAGATGCTACCTTATCAATTCCTGTTTTTCCAGCCAGTGCATTTGCGAAGCACTCATCTACGTTATTTCCGATTGCGCTGATCATACCAAGTCCGGTTACAACGCAACGTGTATTTGTAATCTTATCCATTTTTATCTCCTTTATATGCCACCACGCATTCGCGCGTTTCCTATCTACCTGTTCAGAATACACAGGGCTGCCCCAAAGTTTCCTTTCGGGACAGCCCTCTTTGTATGACTTGCTATTACATATTTGCTACAACGTACTTTGTAAGGCTCTCGATGTTGTAGAAGTGCTCCTTTGCAACACCTGTCATAGCTACGCCGTAAGCAGAATCGATACAAGCGATAATCTCCAGGGAATCAACAGAATCAAGTCCAATTCCATCACCAAACAATGGAACTTCATAATCTAATTCTTCCTCAGGGATTCTAAGATTCTTTGAAAGCATTCCTTTAATGTTCTCAGCGATTTCTAACTCTTTTTCGTTCATTCTATGTATCCTTCCTTTTCTTATATTTTACCCCGAATCAACGGGTATATTTTAAGAGTGTTTCCACTCCAAATATCATAATTGTTTCTTCACACCGTAGGTATCACGCAACTCATAGATTCTGTCTCTGCAGACGCCTGCATATTTTTTGAGGACAACCGATGGTCTGCCTTCTTCGTTTAAATCCATCTCGACCGGCTTGCCGACGATAATGTGCATGCGATGGAATACCTTAAATTCGCCGTCGATCACAACTGGTACAACCTGCGCCTGTGCCTGTCTCGCAAGCATCAGAAATCCTGGCTTGAATTCATCCATCACTCCGGTATGGCTCGTATGTCCTTCCGGGAATATGTAGATCGGGCAGCCCTCATTCATCTTCTCCAATCCCATCGACAGCCAGCTTGTATCCATCTCCTGACGGTTCATTGGGATATATGGAAGATTGCGGAACAACCAGTTAATCTTCTTCTTATCATACCAGTCCCGCGCAACAAAGGTATGTACCCTATATTTACCAAACAGTCGTGTCATATAGAACCCATCCACATGACTTGTGTGATTGGAATAAACAACACAGTTGCCTTTTTTCAACGCATCTTTCGTTGCCTTTTTGTCTTCCCACGTTACCTTTGGCGGGTACAGGATACGGATTACGCCATTCGCGATTGCAAAGGCAAGCTTCGCTGCAAATCTCTTTAGTATCTCCACGTTCTACACCAGCTTTCCGTAAGGTCCAACCTCCGGGTTGTCCCAGTTCATATTGATTGCCATCTCGAATGTACTGTGTCCAAGCAACGGTCGCTGCAGCTTGTTCCATGTACGTTCCGATAAACAGCCTTCCCTTGCATATTCGTGACCAGCCTCTTTGAATTTCTCCAGATAGCGTGCCACCTTCTCTGCAAACCCCTGCTCTGAGAGTGGCCCCCCCTGCGGTGCCAGCACCGTTGTGTATTTTCCCTCGCCGCAGATTCGGTCAAACTCTGCAAACACGGCATCGTAACAGTTGTCTGTCACCTCATAGCCGCATGTGGATACTAAAATCAGTTTCTTCTTTTCGAGCTCCGGATACCGCATGTTATGCAGGAACCGATGATTCTCCTCATCGCCCGGATTCCCGCGATACTCCTGTACATAGGAGATCATACGATCCGTAAATGCCTTCAGCTTTGAAGGCAGTCCAAAGAAATAAAGCGGAAAGCTCTCAACAATGATATCGCTGTCCATCACCATCTGCCGCAGCTCATCCATATCATCGTGGATACAGCACTGCCCCGGTGTCGTCTTCCAACAGACAAAGCACCCATGACAATGGTCAATCCTTTTGTCCTTCAATGCTACCTCACAGACTTCCGTGTCCGCTCCATATTCTTCCACCATGCCTTTGACAAATGCATGGGCAACTTTGAGGGAGGAGCTGTAATCTCCACGCAAGCTTCCGTTAATCAAAAGTATCTTCATCTTCGCTCACACTTTATCTTCTAATTTTGTTGTGTTCTCCCTGCATACATCTAATTAATATTGGTATACGCGTAGAAAAGCACTGTGTTATTTTCGCATATATTCCAAGTTCCTACAAGTGTCAAAAAACGGAATGTGTATATTTTTTACACATTCCGCCTAATTTGCACAACTTTTTTTAATTGTTCTTATTCACCAAATACCCGCTTCATCACCGGATCTTCGCGAAGCACCTGTTTCGCCTTCTCCCGGTACTTTGCTTCATGCAGATATGTGTAACGATTCGGCTTGATCTGCGGTGCCATATCGATTGCCGCCTCGTAGTCTGCGCGATTCAAGCCAAGTGTCGATACGAAATCCCAGAATCCGGTATCCTCGAAGATCTTATTGACACGCACATACCGGTGATCCTGTACAACTGCCATCACATAGGTGGCGATTCCAACCTGCACACCGTGGAGCTGTGGCACCTCCAGCAGCTTATCCAGCGCATGGGAGATCAGATGCTCACTACCGCTCGTCGGCGCACTGCCACCTGCGATCTCATTTGCAATTCCGCTCATCGCCAGCGAATCAACCAGCTCCTTCAGGAAGAGGTTATCCTGAATACTCTCAAATGGTGTCCGCACGAAGCTGTTGACCGCCTTCTTCGCAATCATTACCGCGAAATCATTCACCTCGGACACGCCATGCTCCGCCTCAAAAATCCAGTCGTACAGTGCTGTGATCTTCGATACCATATCACCGATACCGGAATATAAGAACTTCGTCGGTGCGGACTTCAATACATCCGTATCCACCACAATTCCATATGCCATGCGTGCTGGCACAGACGTACGCTTGCCATTTACCAGAAGTGATGCACTTGCCGAAGAAAATCCATCACTCGATGCCGATGTCGGCATGCTGATAAACGGAAGCTTCCGCAGATAAGCGGCATATTTTCCGGCATCAATGACCTTGCCGCCGCCGATGCCTAAGATCACCTGTGTCTTCGCGTCGATTGTAAATGCCAGATCGATGATATCCTTGATATCCGTTGTGTCAAGCTCACAATACGAAAGCACCTCGATATCCGCCTCGGAAAGGGAATCCATTACCGTCTTTCCGAACATCTCCACAAGTCCATTTCCAAAGAATACAACCGCTTTCTTAAATCCGCTTGACTGCAGATATTTTCCTACGTTTCCAAGTGTTCCGCTCCCAATCTTCAAGATTGTCGGGATTGCAATATGAGATCCTGCCATGTATATACCCTCCTGATTCTTCTCTGCTTATTTATTATTATAATTCTTGTTCAAATTATTCAACAGCACCTGTCCGACGCCGTCCACCGCGGCTATCGCTTTCTCCATCAGTGCGACCGGATCCTGTTCCACACGCCCGCGTATCCATTCAACTGCATTTTCCGAAAGCATCTTCGCGAGTATATAAGATGTATCCTTGATTGCCTGTTCCTTGTATGTGATGTCCGGATTTTGCACCATCTCTTTTTCTGCGTACGCCTGCACGCTCCGGTAAATGGAGCCATAGCTGATTTCTAACAGCTGGTCACCAAACGCGTCCCGTCCCATTGACTGGTAGAGGTTTCTTATAAAGTTTTCGTTCTTCTTTCCATACTGTCCCATGAAACGCAGGTTACTCTTCCACGAGTTCTCCAGATTGTCCTCATCTAAGACAAATAATTTCTTCGCCTTTGTAACAACAATCTCCTCCAACAGTGCATAGATATCCTGATAGTGATAGTAAAATGTATTCCGTGTAATTCCGATATAATCGGTTACTTTTTTTACAGTGATCTTATCGATCGGCATCTGCTTGGACAATTCAATAAATCCATCCATGATCGCCTGCTTTGTGAATTTAGACATGCCATCTTCCTTCCTGTATAAAAACCAGATCTTACAATTCCTAAATCATTGTTTCTTCGTACCCGTTATACCTGCCGCATTTCTCCCAGATACTCCTCACACTGTTTCCGGGCAAATGCCTGCAATTCTTCTCCGTATTCCAACCGCAGTCTGCACAATGCGCGCTTTGCCTCCTGCACATAGGCAATGTACACTTCCCGGTCTGCGAACTTCCGCTTGCCAAAAAGCACTGCCTGCATGTAGCCCGCAACATCGTCTTCCTTCAAAAAGGCACGCAGGGCAAAATCCCAACGCTCATACCATGCGTCCGTCCCGATCTCGCCGCCTGTCAACAGATCCTCCGCTTTCAGGAACCGTGGTACAGCTGCAAGCAACCTTGCAATTTTCGCTTCCCGGTCACCGTCGAGTGCTAAAATCTCCAGGCTTCCACAATCATCAAACACGCCATTGCCAAGACGCAGGTCAGCAAATCCATCGATGCCCTCTGCCACGACCTCTGTCAGATGTTCACAGCGTGCAAACGCATAGTCATCCAGAAATCGAAAATTTTTTCCAAGGCGCACCTGCTTTAAATTTTTCTTCTCATAACACGCCTTTTTCCCAAGCTCGGAAACTGGAAGGATGCGCGTGTAGCTTCTTCCCTGTATATCAAACAGCGTAACCGGAAGCTCATCCGGGATGGTCAGAACTTCCATATCGCTGTCGATATGCTCGATTCGGATGCGGTCACCATCCAGCATCGCCAGCCCTTTTTTTATAATACATGTAAATGAATTTTCCTCATAGAGGCAGCTAAATTCATCCTGTGTCATACGTTATCCCTCGCTCAAAAGCTTTTTATCTTCCATACAGAGTCTGCAGGTGATCTGCATGGTATCCCCGGCATCCACATACCGAATTGTACCACCATTTTCATCGACGATCCGCTGGATGATCTGTGTTCCATACCCATGCGAGCCGCGATCCTCTTTTGTCGTCTGATATCCCATTCCTGCTTCATTCGCATGCAGCTTCTGACTGCTGTTCTTTGAGTTCTGTAATTTCAATTCCAGCATCTGCGCCGCAGGATCTTCTGCGATCACAACCTGAATCTGTCTGGTCTCCGTCTGCACACATGCTTCGATCGCATTGTCCAGCAGATTCATCACGAGGCTGACCAGCGACATCTCGTCCATACGCAGATTTCCATTTAAGGTTCCCTGCACATCACAAGTGATCTGTTTATGCTCTGCTTCCTGTATTTTCTTCTGCAATACAAGCTCCAGCAACTGTCCATGCGTGACCGTTCCCATATTCTCACGCATAACCTGTACAAGCCACTGATACTTTTTTAATTCATGATTCATCTGGCGATATGACTGGTTCTGTTTTACCACATCGACATATTGCTTCTGCATCTGCCAGATGCTTTGCTCCAGCCGTTCACACTCTGCCTTTGCCCGCTGCCGCTCCCGGTAATAATGCACCTGCACAAAGGCAACGCCCACAACCAGCAAGGCAAACAGTCCAATCCCCACTGCTTTTTCCATTTGCATTTCTCCCTGTATCTGTATTACACATGCTGTTCTACCATACGCATGTACTGTTCATGAAATGATGTCCGGTATGTCCGTCCAATCGGAATCTCCGTACCATTTGACAAAATCACGCTTTCCCGCATCACAGTATCAATATAATTATAATTCACAACATATCCGCCATGACAGCGCAGGAAATTTCTTCCGAGAAGTTTCATAATCTTCGTCAATGACTGATAACATTGGTACGTTCCCTGTGCTGTGTGAATCTGCACAATCCGATCCTGTCTCTCGGCATATATAATATCTGCCTGCCGGATATACATCATCTTTCCATGATTTCTAAGTTCAATAATTTCATGGTCTTCCTGATCACAATAAATCTGTATCGCCTTTTCCATCGCACGCGGCAACATCTTCTCCTCGTTTTGCTTTAACACAAAATAGCAGTGGATCGTATCATACACTTCCGGTGCAAATTCCAATACCCATGTCAGATAGATGATCTGGCACAGCGGCAGCTTTTTATTTAACTCTTTGCTTAATGTAATCCCGTTGAACTGCCGGTTTTCATACTCGATATCCATAATCGCAATATCACATTTTATATCCTGCACCTCCAGTCCCAGATGCATCTCCTGTGGTGTAAGAATCGTAATGTCTTCCTCCTGAACACCTTTGCAGGAAAGTAATATTGTTTTCGCGCGCTCGGCATCCATTCGTTCATCATCACATATAATAATCTTCATCGTTATAATCGTTCCGTTCCTTCGTATTTCTCTTTCAGCGGCGAACCGTAGACTGTGGAAGCAACACACAGATCTGCCGTTCTCTTCCCTTTTTCCGCAGTTGTTTACTGCCATCATATTTGCCGATCAGTGCATCCGCAAGTGCCTGTTCCTTTTTGTGCGGTACTCGTTTTCCCGTCACATAGTCAACATCCAGAAACAAACTGCCCTTCCGCTCACTCACTGTAAGCTGTACAAATGCGTCCGCCTCTTCAACAACTCCTGCAAATGCCGTCTCCAGCATCGCATCCACAATTACCGTTACATCCAGTTCCGCCTTATCCGTACATTGCAGCGGTTCCACGACTGCCTCAAACAGCAGCGCACGTGCCTGTGCACGCTTCGCATAATCCGCCACGACTGCATCTAGTGTAACATTTCCACTCAGGTTCTGTCCATAGACAAATGGCTGTTTTGCAAGTGCTGCATAATGCATCTGACTTTCCGCCTGTAATTTTTGCAGCGTTTCCTGCTCCCGTTTTCGCCATACGATATCAAGTTTATTATACACATATGGCACATAATTACAAACCATAATCAAAGATACAACCCACACGATACCCAGTGCCAGTACCTCGTACCCTGCAATTGTATTTTTCCGCAACTGATCGATCAGCTTCCAGCGGGATGCCAGAGACACATACGAGATAAACGTGTAGCCAAATACAATCCGTTTGTAGATATACCCGCTTCCCTCATACTCCTGCTTGAACATTTTCTTTAAGAAGAGTGCTGAGAGAATAAATGCCAGTGACATCACTCCAAACACCAGAATGCATGCCCGAACCGGTGCAACCGGTGTAAAGCTTACTAATTTTGTCAGATCTTCATTCAAATCTGGAGATGCGTAACCGAAAATGGAAAATAACAGACTGGTCATGCCCTGTTCCAAAATCAAGATACAGTAATTGCGCCAGAAGCATCCTTCGTTATTGATTACAATTAACAATGCCAGCATCAGGATTTCCGTCAGTCCGCTATAAAGCCAAAGCTTCTCTCCATGATAAAACATCAAAACTTCGTAGATTTCAAAATACCCGACAATCATAAACAGAGACAGCAGACGCATCCATATGCTCCGCCGTCTCCGCTTAATCAAAACCATGCACGTTATAAACAACCACACGGAAATCTCTAGCCCCAGTGCCAACACAGAAAATAATTCTTCTACCATAGTACCCCCACAATTTATCCCTTTGTTTCTTCCTTCTGTACCTGATTTGGAAGCAGCACACAAATCTGCCGTTCTTTTCCTTTTCTTCTGATCTGTTTACTGCCCTCATATTTTCTGATCAGGGCTTCTGCAAGCGTCTGTTCCTTCTTGCGCAGGATTCGTTTTCCTGTCATATAATCGACATCCAGAAACAAACTGCCCTTTCTCTGTCGCACGGTAAACTGTACAAACGCATCAGCACCTGTCGAGACATGTGTAAATGCCGTTTCTAACATCGCATCGGCGATTACCGTCACATCCAGCTCTGCCATATCCGATATATGTACCGGCTCTACGACAGCATCAAACAAAAGCGTTCGTTCCTGCGCACGCTTCGTATAATCTGCCACCACTGCATCCAGCGTCACATTTCCACTCAGTGTCTGTCCATAGACAAACGGTGCTTCTACCAGCCGCTCATAGTGGCGTTCACTCTCTGCCAGCATCTGTGCCAGCATCTGCTGTTCTTTTTTCTGCCATCTGGCTTCTGACCGGTTATAGACATACGGAACATAATTGCATAAAATCACAATTCCTATGATCCACACCACATACAAAACAACAAAATTACTGATTTCCACATCGCCCTGTCGTATCCGATCAATCAGCTTCCAGCGCGAAGCAAGGGATACGTACGCGATCAGAATATACCCGATCATGATATTCCGGTACAGACGTCCATCCCCGGTATATTCCTTCCGGAAAATGAATTTCAGAATAAGTGTTGCAATGACACAGCACACATTCATCAACCCCAAAATCAAAAAGTTCGTAACAGATATTGGAAGTGGCTGGAATCCGATAATACTCAGCTGGTACTCCTGCAGCTTCGGAAATGGCAGCGCCGCCATTGTAAAAAACAGACTTCCAACACCCTGTTGTAACACAACGATGCAGAAGTTTCTCCATAGATTTCCCTCGTTATTCAAGGCAACAACCGTCATCATGACTGCAATCTCCACGAGTCCTGCCGGAAACCACGCTACCTCACCGTGATAACTCATCAAAAACTCATACAGTATAAAATATACCATCAACACAGCCCACATGCCTGCATGAAACAGAAACGATCTCGGTTTCCGTTTCAGCAGGAACATGGAGCTTAAAAACAGCCACGATCCGGTTACAAGCCCTAACATAACAAGCTTATAAACATTCTCTGTCATACCAACAACCTGTTACAGCGCCTTCATCCGGTCGATTGCCTTAACCGTATTCTCATAGGTTCCAAATGCAGTCAGACGGAAATATCCTTCGCCGCTTGGTCCGAATCCAGAACCCGGTGTACCAACGACATTTGCCTTCTCTAACAGATAATCGAAGAACTCCCAGGAACTCATACCGTCTGGTGTCTTCAGCCAGATATAAGGGGCATTGACTCCCCCGGATACCGAATATCCGGCACTCTTCAATCCATCAAAGATATACTTTGCATTCTTCATATAGTATGCGATCTGCTCGCCAGTCTGCTTCTTTCCTGCCTCAGAATACACAGCTTCACCGGCTGCCTGCACAATATACGGAGCACCGTTGTATTTTGTTCCATGGCGTCTTGCCCAAAGTGGATTCAGGGCAACACCATCTGCGGATTTTAACTCCTTTGGAATCACTGTAAATCCAAGTCTTGTTCCGGTAAATCCGGCATTCTTCGAGAAGCTTCGAAGCTCGATTGCACAAGTCTTTGCACCGTCACACTCATAGATGGTATGTGGTACATCCGGCTCACTGATATATGCCTCATATGCAGCATCGTAGATGATCACTGCATGCTTTTCGTTTGCGTAATCTACCCATTTCTGCAACTGATCCTTCGTGATCGTTGCACCGGTCGGGTTGTTCGGGAAACACAGATAGATGATATCCGGTGTCTCCTCTGGAAGTTCTGGTGCGAATCCATTTTCTTCCTTACATGGCATGTAGATCACATCGCTCCAAAGACCGGTTGTTGCATCATACGTTCCGGTTCTTCCTGCCATAACATTCGAATCTACATAAACCGGATATACAGGATCGCAGACAGCGATCTTATTGTCAAGGGAAAAGATCTCCTGAATATTTCCGGAATCACATTTTGCACCGTCACTGACAAATACTTCGTCGATTGCGATGTCAACACCGCGTGCATTGTAATCGTTCTTTACGATCGCACTACGCAAAAACTCATAACCAAGGTCAGGTGCATAGCCCTTAAATGTCTCCTGCACGCCCATCTCGGATACTGCCTCATGCAGACGGTCGATGATTGCCGGTGCGAGTGGCTGGGTTACATCACCGATACCAAGACGGATGATCTCCTTGTCAGGATTTGCCGCCTGATACGCACGTACTTTCTTGCCGATGGTTGAGAAGAGGTAACTTCCCGGAAGTTTCAAATAGTTGTCGTTTACTTTAAACATGTCTTTTTCCTCCTAAATTGTACAATATATTTTATAATTATAAATCAATTTCACCATCGAATACGACCTTGGCAGGGCCTGTCATGTAGATGATATTCGCGTCGCGGTCCCAGCGGATGATAAGCTCGCCGCCAAGCAGCTTCACTGTCACTTCATCTTCTGTCTTGCCATTTAAGATGCAGGCAACGGCAGTCGCACAGGTACCGGTTCCACAGGCAAGTGTCTCGCCGGTTCCACGCTCCCATACACGCATCTTCGCATACGTCGGGCTGACTAGCTCGACAAACTCTGCATTGACACGACGCGGAAAGATTGGATTGTTCTCGAACAGCGGTCCTACTTCCTCCAACGGGAAGTTGTCGACGTCGTCCACGAAGCTCACACAATGTGGGTTACCCATGGATACGCAAGTAATGCGGTATTCTTTTCCATCTACCGTAATCGGATAATCTTTCACGAGATCACCCGCATCTGGAAGCTTCACCGGAACATCCTCCGGGGTAAGAATCGGAGCGCCCATATTTACCCGCACAAGCTTTACCGTCTTGCGACCGTTCTTTTCCTCATCGCCAAGTGTAAACTCCAGATATTTGATTCCTGCCAGTGTCTCGATTGACACAGATGTCTTGTCGGTCAGTCCATAATCATACACATACTTTCCGACACAGCGGATGCCATTTCCGCACATCTCGCTCTGTGTGCCGTCCGCATTGTACATATCCATCTTGAAATCCGCCACCTCCGACGGCTTGATCAGGATCAGTCCATCTGAGCCAATTCCGAAATGCCGGTCTGATACCCGCACTGCAAGCTCCGACGGATGCTCTACTTTTTCCTTGAAACAATTGACATAGACATAGTCATTGCCAAGCCCTTCCATCTTCGTAAAATGAAGACGCATATGCTCACCTTCCATCTTTTTTTCGTTTATTTTATATTTTACTCGTTTTTCCAAACTAAACCACTGAAATTTTACCATAAAAAAAAGGAGAGTGCAACGCACTCTCCAATAGAATCTCGATATCGTCTATTTATCCGTCAAATAAATAAACAGCCGGCTTCATTATACTGTGAATGTAAGATCTAAATAATACATATACTGCCCTTCCACGATCTGACCGTCCACGGCACTGACTCCAAACAGATATCGCTCTTTTCCCCCTTCTCTCGTAGATCCATAATACGCCCATATCGGAATCACATTACATTTTCCATCCGTATAACACACATAGACATAATTTAGCTCCACCCGGTCTATCATTATCTTATGGACATCTGCATAGGCATTCGTCTTTTCAAATTTCTGCATATAGTTCTGCGCCGCTGCATCCACCTGTTCCAGGGTAAGAACACTTTCAATTCCGATTCCGGTCTCTTCCACGTCATATGGCGCTGACTGTATATCTGCCACAGCCACGCCGTCAACATCTACCGCAACCGTGATCACCTCTTCCGAAGCCGGCAGTTGATTGGCAATTCCAAATGTAAAATTATATGCACCGGGTGTCCCAGCTACCGGAATTCCATCCCTCGTACGAGTGTAACTAAAGCAGTACGCACAATCGTTCAACGTACTCGGATTCATAGATGCGGCATCTTCATTTGCAACGAGTTTTGCTCCAATACCGGTTTCAAAGCATGTGAAATCGTCATATCCAAGTTTTGCAAGAAACTCATCGGCCTTTGCCTCCGCCTCTCTTATATCCAGCCCCTCCACAGCATCTTCCTCTGTTTTCGGCCGCACTGTAATTTTCGCTTCATACGAATACATATCATACCGCATGTAACGCATGCGGGAATAAGGATATGCATTCGAGTCATAATATGCACATGTATATACATACGGGATCTCATCGATTTCACCATCCACGCGAGCAAGACTCGTCGTGATTCCATCTGCAATCTCATATGTATAAATAGCCTTTCCTGTTTCCTCTGTGACCATTGACTCATCCCGTTGATCTGCAAGCCAGTCCTCCGTTTCCAAATCCGACTGAATACCATTTTCCCATATTGCATGAACGGAACTGTTCTCCGTATCTGTCTGTAACTGTAATTCCTGCTGTCTTTGAAGTAATTGATTCTGTCTGTTTGCAAGCTCCTGCTGACTGCACACCTCATACGGTTTGACCTGCTGCAAAGTCCCCTCGTCAAATATTGTATAGACATGCTCCTTTAGATATGCCTCATCCACTTCCACAGGTTTTGCCCCATAGCAGTGACTTTCTGCAAGCTTTCCACCGCCTGTCGCATCGGCATCCACCGTGAATGTGATTCCGGAATCACTGATAAGCTCATAGGTCAGATGTCCTGTAATATCTGCATCTGCAGATGTATCACTCGCCAGCTCGTCGTTCTTCTGGTAGTCCTTCACCAGTTCATCGCCCCGGTCTTTTCCGCAGCCGGCAAGCGCCAGACATGTTACCCCTAAGAAGATCACTTTATTCCATCGTCTCATGATACTATCCTCCCCTTTTTATAGATCAAACGGATTTGCTACAACCTTGGAATACACGCCCTCGATAATCTGTCCATCCACCGCACTGACTCCAAACAGGAAACATTCCCGCGGTGAAGCATCTCCACTGTATCTTTCTTGATATGGATTTTGTTCAAACTGATATCCATAATATGCCCACACGGGGATCATATTGTAGTTTCCATCTGTATAACGCACATAAGCATAATTTAGCTTTACATGTGTTACAGAGACTGCCTGTGGTACATTCTTCGTGATATAATCCGGTTGTTTATATTCACTCATGTATTTCTGAGCGGCTGCATCCACCTGCTCAAAGGTAAGATAAGACGTAATACCGGTTCCTTCTTCCTCTAATTCATATTGATTTGCCTGTATCTTCACAGTTGCAACGCCCTGTGCATCCACCGTAACATCGATGGTCTCCTGCGGAGCTGTCAGCTCCCCCGATACGCCAAACCGTAAATCATTAACACCTGCTGTAACCGCTGCAGAAATCCCATCCATCTTCCGGCTATAAGAAAAGCAATACCAACGATCGATCAGATTAGTTCCCATCGCATACGGATCTTCCTCCCTTTCCCTGTAAGCACCAATCTCCGTTCCACAACACACAAAGTCTCCATATCCAAGCTTCTGTAAAAATGCATCTGCCACCGCCTGTGCATCCGTCTCATCCAGATCCGGAACTTCATCCCCGTTCTCCTTCGGCCGCGCAAGAATCTGCTTCCGATATCTGTCGTACCGCATATATAAGGTAACCCAGTTTACATTTTCTACACTGTCTGAAGCCTCCTGATAATACGTTTCATATACATACGGCAGGCCATCAATTTCACCATCCACTCTTGCCCGGCTGATATTCTTACCTTCTGCATCGACATAGCTATACGTTTTCTGGTTGTCTGCTGTGACCGGTATTCTCGGATCCACTTTTTCTTCTCCTGTCAAGGTTGTATGTAGCGCCTGTCCCTTCGTATCGGTAGTGCAGTTCAACTCACTCATATCTGCAAAAAATCCATCCTTCCAGATCTCAGAGATGGCATCCGTCTGAGACGCCGATTGTTCAACTGCCTTGTCTATCTCTGCCCAAAGAGCATCTCTTCGGTCATCCATCTCCTGATCCGTACATACCATATATGGTTTTACTGACTGTGCCGTTCCCTCATCAAACACCGGATATACCTTAGATTCCACATAGGAATCATCAAACACCTGTGTTTTTACTCCATAGCACCGGCTGCCAGAGAGCCGCTCGCCTCCTGTCACATCAGCATCGACCGTAAATGTCACATTGTTATTTCCGGCAACCTGATAGCTGATATTCGATGGCTCTCCCGCCTCAAATGTACCTCCCTCAGCATTTTTCTGATAATCTGAGGCAACATCACCTCTGCCTTTTCCGCATCCTGTCAATAGCGAAAAAAACATTCCTATGCATAGCACTTTTATCCATCGTTTCATCTCGGATTCCTCCCCCTTCTGATTTGATGGTTTCAGTGTAGCATAGGAATGTATCAAATTTGTATCTATTCCAGATAAATATTAAATAATCGCAATTATTACAGACTTGCGAGTGTCTGACCAAGTGCCTTCAGTTCATCCTCTGCGTCCGGACCAGGTGTTCCGTTTACTGCGATACCCTCGCCATTTACAACAGTTGCGCCATCTGCAACGATACGATCCTCCCAGTCACGCATCCACTCTTGATTTCCCCAGCCGTAAGAGCCAAACAGTGCAATCTGCTTTCCAGCGATCACGCCATCAAGCTCACACATAAATGGCTCCATCTGTGTCTCTTCGAGCTGCTCTGCACCCATAGATGGGCAGCCAAGTGCAATCACGGATGCATCCTTCAATGCATCAACACTTGCCTCATCTACCGTGATCAGCTCTGCCTCACCGCCTGCGGCTGCTACACCGTCTGCGATACTGCCTGCCATCATGGCTGTATTTCCTGTTCCGCTCCAATATACAATACTTACTTTGCTCATAACTTATCCCTTTCTTTTTGTTATATATTTGGCGTTTTGCAAGTCACAGCTCAGACTGCGATCTCCCGGATTGTCTTACCCTCCAGAATCTCCTGCAGCACATGCTCCCGTTCCTCGTCAAAACGCTGAAACAACTGTGTCATCTCCTGCTCATTGTGATAAACCTTCCAATATCCGTAAAAGGAAAATTTCTCTCCATCATTCTCCATAAATCCTAAGATGTCCTCGATCGGATACTCCAGGAAAGCTCCCATCTCATGTGGATATGCAATCTCTCCTCTGCTATACTGTTCCACACGCGAAAACAGTCTATGCAGCATCGCAGAAAAATCACCTGCCGGATAGCCATAACCACGCAGAAATTTCTGTACCTTCTCAGATAGAATGTAGCGTTTGAGTGCTTCTCTCCGATACAAAAATAACATGAATTTATTCGCTTTGATTTTTAGAAGATGATAAGAAATCCCGGTTCCCCGCACAAGCTTCCGGATCATGTAAAACTCCTGCATTGTCACTGTGATCAGATTCGAAGCCTTGCTTCCCTTGATCACCGGTGCACAATTGACCGCCATCATCACGGCTGTGTTTTTTTCGAGATCGTTTGATTGTTTGATTTGAACCAGTTCCTGTATTGGCATATCGTTTCCTCACCTTGATGCATATAAGTTAGTTTTAACTAACTATATGCATCATACAAGAACTTATTTTGAAAATCAAGAATTATATATGAGAAAATATATCATTTGTTGTTCTGTAATGGCATCAGGACGATTCCCTGTCCATGCTCCGTCGTATATTGCAATGCCTGTAGGTTCTCTAAGTCGCCAGATACCCGGAGTGTGATCAATGCTCCATTTTTAATTTCTTTTATCTCCTCTACGTCCGGGTAAGGAATCGTCACAGAAGCAACTGGCATATACTTCATCGCACTTGCCGTGTACAGCTTATTTTCCCCAAGGACATCCCGTATCTGCACATTTTCATAGAAGTCCAGAAGTGTTGTTGTCTGCGCAAACTTCGTGTTGTTTGTCCATGCAAGCAGGATTGTCCCACTCTCTGTCATATAAACGATATTCTCCACGCTGTTATCATACTTCGTAAATGTGATCTTCCAGAGATATGCCGTATAGGTATCAAAGCTGGTGTCCGTGTAGCAGTAAAGTTCTGACGAATATGAATACAGATTGTCATACTGTATCTGCACGGAATACGGATACACGCCCTGCTTGTAATAGGCATCCAACTGCTTCTTCGCAAGTTCCACCGCTTCGACTTCATCCAGAAAGCCCTCTGTGATATCGCATTTTGTCATGTTACTGTCCCATGTGCCGGAGATCAGCTTGATCCGATCGACAGCCGAGAGATTTGAGGATGTATTGCGTGACATCATCGTTCCCGCTTCCAGATAATATTCCTCCGGTGCCACCTCGACGTGATTCGTCTGTTCCGTAAGCGTCCGTGCAAGCAGATATTTCGGTGCTACGATGCTTAGCACGACGATCAGCGCACAACAGACAAATAACAGTCCGACGCGTATTTTATTGTTCTGTAAGATTTTTTTCATGAAATACCACCCACATTGTTGTGCCTTCTCCAACTGTACTTTCGATCTCCAGCTTCTCCCCATGGCTTTCCACAATAGATGCCGCAAGCGAAAGTCCAAGTCCCGCACCGCCCTCTTTCCGTGAACGCGATTTATCTACCATATAAAACTCATCGAAGATTCTTTGTAAATGTTCTTCACTGATACCAACACCAAAATCCTGCACGCCAATCTGCACGCCATCGTCCGTCTGCTTCGCAAAGAACCAGATCTCACTTCCTTGCTCTGACGCCTTTCTGGCGTTGTCTATAATATTGATAAATGCGGATTTCAAAAGATTGCTGTCTCCCTCAATCCTCGCTTCCACCGTCGTACAGACAATCGTCTGGTTCTTCTGCTCCAGGATCGGCGTCACACTCTCCGTAACCTCCTGCATGAAGTTCACAACCGAGATCGGTTGAAACTCAATCTTTCTGTGTTTCGTGTAAATAAAATCAAACAGCTTCATCGACATTGCCTCAAGACGTTTTCCTTCATGGAAAATATACGATGCCGCAAGCACCTGATTCTCCCTTTTCATCTCCTTGGAACGCAGCATGTCCGCATACCCGATGATCGTTGTCATCGGCGTTTTGACCTCATGCGTGAAATCTGCCACGAACTGTTCCTGTCGTGTCACCATTCCCTGCAGTTCATCCATATGCTCACACACTGCATCCGCCATCTGGTTGTAGGTCTGTGCCAGTGTACCTACTTCATCGTGACTGCGCAGATGCACGCGGCTCTCGTAATCGCCCTCTCCAAACTTCTTCGACGCCCGGTTCAGCGTCTCCAAAGGCTTCGTCAGAAGATAGGTAATCACAAACACTGCCACCGTACAGCAAAGCACGACAATACCTAAAAGCAGGACAAAATACCGCCGTTCATTCTCCACCAGCTGATATGTCTCGGTGATATCCCGCGCATTGATAATATTCATCATTTTGTCCTGAACCAGACTTGTCGAACAGGAAAACAGATAATACCGCCCGGCTTCCTTTGTAATCATGTACTGCTTCTGCCCGATCACTGCGGTACTCCACAGTTCTTCCGGACAGGCAAGTTTATTGTCGTCTGACGCAGAATGCACAACCTCCGCACCATCGTAGAACACATAGACACCTTTGTTGTTTCCACCCATCTTACCTACAACATCGGCACTTAAATTCTTCATCTGATATACAAGATTCGATGGGGATGAATTGATCGTATCGAGCAAACGATACTCGATCGTGGATTGCAGCAGATTGTTCTCCTCGATCGAGGTTTTGATCTGTGCATCAAGCGCAAGCTGGAAATTCCGCCGGATCATAAAGAATCCGACGGTTCCAATTCCAAGCGATAATAATATGATATTGATAATTACAACTTTATAACGAAACTTCACGAATTTTCTCTATTCCTTTAATCTTCCAGCCGATATCCAACTTTGTAAATCGTCCTCAGCTTATCGGTCAGACCAAGTTTCTTACGGAGACGCTGTACATGCAGATCGAGGGTACGCGTATCACCGTAGTTGTCATTTTCCCAGACAAGCTCGTAGATTTTGTCCCGAAACAGGGTGATATTTCTGTTGCGTACAAATATCTCTAACAGCATAAACTCTTTCGGTGTCAACTCGACTGGCACGCCATCCCGCAGTACTGTACGATTGTCCGTATTGATGACAAGATCGCCATACACAAGCTTTGTCGCATCCTTATGAAACCGCCGTAGCACAACCTGTACACGTGCGATCAGCTCCACGATCTCAAACGGTTTCACGATATAATCCTCAGCACCGAGATTTAATCCCCTGACACGATCGTCCAGTCCTGCCTTTGCCGTCAGGAAGATCACCGGCGTTCCCGTCGGCTTGATATATTCTAACAGTTCATACCCATTTACCTTCGGCAGCATGATATCCAGTAAAACCAGATCAAACGTCTGTGTCTCTATCTGATCCGCTGCCGCCATACCATCATATACACAGGTGCAGGCATATCCGGCATCCTCCAGATTCATCCGAATGAGATCCGAAATCGCGCGTTCATCCTCCACTACCAGTATCTTAATCATTCCTTCTTTTCCTCCGCCTCGATCACGACGCGTCCATCCTCGATGCGCACCTTGACCTTGTTCGTATCAATGCCTGCTGCCGCAAGCATATCATCGCTCAGCTGCACACGATGTGCCTTATCCAGCACGGAATATTCCTCATGTGTCTCATCCGTCATATCCGGTGATTCCAACTGATCCAGCATATCCCGGTAATGCTGTTTCAGGATCTTCTCTGTACTGATCTTGCCATCCGAAATCATGACAACACGGTCTACCTTATGTGCAAGTTTCATATCATGCGTGACTATGATGATCGTAAGTCCAAGCTCCCGGTTTAACTTCCGGAACAGATCCTGAATGTTCGAAGAAGTCTTTGTATCAACCGCTCCGGTCGGCTCATCGGCGAGCAGGATTTCCGGCTCGTTTGCAAGCGCGACTGCGATTGCCACTCTCTGCTGTTCTCCACCAGACATCTGTGCCGGGTAAGAATCCCGTTTATGCTCCATGCCAACTAACGCCAGCAATTCCTCTGCCTTCTCCCGCCGTTTCTTCGCGCTTTTATGGATTGCAAGCATTGGTGCCTCAATATTTTCCAGCGAAGTCAGATACGGAAACAGATTCCGTCCGCTCTTCTGCCATACAAACCCAATCTGTTTCTTCCGGTACTGCACCATCTGACGCTCTGTAAATTCCGCCAGATTCTGCCCATCCACGATAATCCGTCCGGCGGATGGCACTTCCAGACCTCCAACGATATTCATAAGCGTACTTTTTCCGCTTCCACTCTTCCCGATGATTGCCATCAACTCCCCGCGGTTGACCGTCAGGTCAAGTCCCTGCAAAGCAAGCACCTCAACCTCTTTTGTCTTATAGATCTTCACGAGAGAATCGCAGACGATCAGAGGGGCAGTTTCCGCCAGATCTGCCACCTCCGCCATGTCGTTTTTCCTATCTTCCAATGTATCATTCTCGTATTTGTCTGTCAATAATCTCACCATCCTCCAACTCATAGACAACATCGCCAAGCTCCATCAGGTTTGGATCATGTGTTGTCATAACGATCGTCACGCTTTCTTTCTCGATCAGGTTTCGGAACAACTGCATGACCCGAAGTCCAGACTCGGTATCCAGCGCTCCGGTCGGTTCATCTGCAAACACAACCTTCGGTCGGTGTGCCACTGCCCGCGCGATTGCGACCCGCTGTTGCTCTCCACCGGACATCTGTCCCGGCATATGCCGCATACGCTCTTCCATTCCGACCAAGGCAAGTGTCTCCCTGATCCGTTCGTCAACCTCCTTCGCGGTCAGCTCCGGTTCTGCCAGCCGCATTGCAAAATCCACATTCTCATATGCATTCATAATCGGGATCAACGCAACTGCCTGAAAGACAAACCCAATTTCTTTTCTTCGCAGTTGTTCCTTCTGTGCATCTTCCATCTCCGAATACACCTGTCCATCGAAACTGACATCTCCCTCTGTCGGTGCATCCAGGGCACTTAATATATTCATCAATGTGGTCTTTCCACTTCCAGAACGTCCCTTCAATATCGTAAGTTTCCCTGCCGGTATATCAATATCGACATGCTTCAAGGCGTAGAATTCGCCGTCACCAACCGGGAACATCCGTGTAATATTTCTTGCTTCAATGATATTCATAAGCGAAACTCCTACTCCTCTCCTAATTTCAATGCCTGCGTGATATTCAGACTCCGTACCAGCCGCCGCAGGATCACGATACACAGCAAAATCATAACCAGGAGCACCGCGACAAGCTTCAACACATCCATCTGGTCGAGATAGACATAGATGCTTAAGTTATGTTTCTGCGGCAGATAGATCACGCCAAATAACCGCACAAACAGATATGTCGCCACACCGCCGCAGGCACCACCTGCCAGAATCGATGGCAATGTGGAAAACAGATGCTCGTTTACAAGCATACGGTTTATCTCCTTCTCGCTTAAGCCCATCGCCCGATATACACCAAATAACAATTCCCGCTGCCGGATCGATGAGATCCAGTAAATCAGGAATCCAATCATACATAGAATCAGTGCAATGACAAAGCTCAAAGTGAACATTCCGTTTGTAATGCGTATCATCGCTGTTTCCTTCATCGCATCAATATCCCGGTCCAAAGCGGTATATGCCGACAACTTCGTTCCACTCGCGTCGATCACAGCCCGTACCGCATCACTGTCCACGCCATCTGCCAGCTTGTACCATATCTCATATGGAGAAATCTTGAAGCTCTGCACCGTTTTCGCATAGTTTGCGACGATCAGATAATGCTCGGTTTCTTCTCCATCCTCATATGTATACTGTACAAAACCCGGCCACGCATCTACAACCGCTACAACCTTTCCGCTGATCGTACCGCGCACCGTCTCCTTCTTCATCACGGAATCCCCATATCTGGAACAATCCACAACATCCCCCACTTTGACCTCCAGTGCCGCTGCCAGATTCTTCGACAGAATCACACCATTTTCCTGCTGTGCCAGTTCATTTAAATATGTATACCAATGAACGTCTCTGTTTAGTTCCTCCTGCAAATACGCAGTCTCACCAAAATCTTTTGTATGGATTCCCATGAACTCACAGTTAGCAATCTTCGTTTTTCCCCGGCTTACCGATATATTGTTGGTTCGGATTACCTTTGCCATGCTCGTGCAAAGTCCCTGCTTGACCGGCTCGTCATATTTGACCGGATCTGGCTCCACATAGTTATAGTCGATATCATTGGCAGACACATAAAATGCCTGCATCTTCCATGTCTCCTGCAAACGGATATCGGCTCCATCTGCATAGCGGATCCGGTTTTCATAGTTCTGGTTGATCGTGCGCGCCGCATTGGCATTGAACAGTCCCATCGCCACGGTCAGAATCAAAAATACCGAGATAAAGCCCTGCTTGCGGAAGTTCCGCGTGATCTGTAAGAACGACGCGTACACTGCCGGACGCCACTTTTTTCTGCCGATATGATAGACAAGCTGCACAAGATAATGCAGCAACCGCAGCACAACAAGTCCCATCGCCACGATAAACAATACAGAATCCAAGAAGATCAACGGATCCATCTTCGCCCCAAGCAGTGCCCGTGCACGGATCTTATCAATCTCCTGGTTGAAATTGTGAAGCAGATAGATTGAAACGCCAAGCAACACGATATCCAGAAAATATTTTTCCCAGAACATCTTCTTGTTGATCTTCTGATCAGATTTTTGCTGTACGATCGATACCCCGGAATGAATCACGACCGGAATCAGGATGAACAGAATTCCAACGGCAGACGCCGCCAGTCCATAGACAAGCATCACTGGTGTAAAATGATACATCGAGAGATTCCCGGCATGGAATGTCAGGAAATCTGTGGTCGATGCAGCCAGCTTACAAAGTCCATATCCAAGTGGCGTTCCAATCAGCATTGCCACCAGACAGAGAATACACGCCTGCAACGCATAGAGCGCTACAATCTGGTTGCGGCGGTATCCCCGGCTCCGCATCATGGCGATCTCGCCCTGTTCTGTGTCGATGATCTGTCCAGTCACCATATAGATAAATGCAAGCACCAGACCAAGCAACGGAAGCTCCAATACCCAGAGCGTGATGTCTATCGTTTTCTTGTCCTTCTGGTACTGCTTGAGCAGATTCAGGAACGAATCGGTAAAGCTCTCATCCTCCTTATGAAATTGCTCGATATAATATTGCACATCTGCTACATTCTTCTGATTGATCTTCGTATAATCAAGCAGCACATTGGTCGCATAGTTGATCTTTTCCGGTGCAAACTGCTTCACGATGGCATCAAAGGTTTCCTCACTTACAAACATCTCCTGTTCCATCGTATTCGGCGCTGTATACCAGAAGGTGTCTGTGCTGTCCGTCTCCTTGAAGATACCACAGATCTGCAGCTTCAGCGTTTCCCCGTCTGCATCTGTCCAAAGTGGGAATTCCAATGTCTCACCGACTGTAAAGCCGCAGGCATCCATCACACTCTCGGACAACATACAGCCATACAGATTCTCAGCATACGCATCGTAGTCCTCGCCGACAAGCACCTGTGTATGTGCCAGCATATCCGGCATATACGATACCCTCAGATATTTTCCTTTTCCACCATACGCGCCCTGTGCGGACTGTTCATCCAGCGTCAGAATAGTCTGCGTATTCACCGCCTTTATGGATCCAAGATATTTCTCCCATGTCTGCTGATACCCTTTCACACCGTCGAGCACAGCCGCAGCTGTCTGACGTTTCTCCGTCACATAAGCACCTGTTCTTCCGATCACCGTCGGATATGCCTCTGCTTCCTCACCTGCATTATGAAAGCTGTCCAGCAGCATCTTGTTGAGCGAGCCTGCCTTGAACATTGGCTGACAGGAAACCGCCGCCACAAGGAAGACAAGTCCCAGAAGCAGGCAGGTCGTCAACCATTTTTTGTTTTTAATTTTTTGTAAAACGAACCGTATCATCTTTTACTCCTCTTCCTCTGAAACTGGTCCCGCCAGTATATCTCCCTCCGAAATACCATTAAATATACATGCCACTACATCGCCCTTTTTATATTTGGATGTATCCTGTGCGCTGTTGCAGATTGCTGCATCCACATATTGTTTCTCGATATTTCCATCTACGATTTTCCACACATAATAGAAATCCCCGGATGTCTCCTTGCCTGAGTTCGCCTTCTCTGTGTAGAGCGCATCTGCCGGAATCGTGTACACATCCGAATAAGAAATCAGCGGATAGGAAATTATCTGACTTCCGGTCATATCCTCCACGGATGCGTTCCCGTCTAATTTCACATAGTACATCCGGCTGTCGTCCGTCAGACTCTGCGTGATATAGACACGATTCCCTACCGTCGTGACATAATACTCTTCCTTTGTTCCTTCCGTGATTCCGTTAGAACCACAGATGATGCCCTGTATCGTCTTTCCACTTTCCTCATCCTGCACCGATACAGGTGTCCCGTTCGCAACCTTGCTGTTTCCACCATACAATGCCAATTTCTCCTTCACCGGCGTATCAATCGCCAGAATATCCGAGTCAAGCTCCAGCTTGCCTCCGGTGTCTCTCCAGAAATCCAACACCTCGCCCTCCTGCTCAGCGCAGATTGACATAACACCTGTTCCGTCATTGTTACAGCTTGCCTCCGTATATGCTTCCTCTGACTGCTTGAGCTGATATGTATAATCCAGCGTCTGTATCTGAAAATCCAGATTCTCAATCTGAATATCGACATCCAGCATAGATGAAAGATTCGGATTTGCCTGTTCTTCTGCATCACCGTCGGTTGCTTTCTGTGCATCCGTACCGGTTGCAAGTGGTGTCTGTCCGGCAGTCAACGCTGCCTGCTTTTCCTGTTGCAGCGACTGAAGTGTATTCTCATGTGCCTGCACTGCTTTCGTGCGATTTTCTTTCATATCCTCAATTCCTGACCGCATCTCCGCCAGCTTCGCGCTGCCTTCATTCGTTCGAACCTTGAGTAACACATCGCCCTTTTGCACATAATCTCCATTGGATACACAGATTTCCTGAATTGTACCTTCATATGGAGATGTGTAATTGATCCGCATCGTATCTGCAATCGCATAGCGGTTTGTATAAAACATCGAATCATAATTCGTTGGAGCACTTACCGTATATTCCTCATATGCATCCGGCCATGCAGCCTCTGATGTATAATACACTTTTTCTCCCTCAGAAAGCCCGGATATCACCTCTGTATTTACCGTGTCACTGACTCCTGTCTCAATGTAGCGCTGTTCGCGCTGCTCCCCATTTTTTACATAGACAAATGATCCCTGATCGTCCTCATAGATGGAATCGTTTCCGACATACAGTACATCTTCCACGCGGTCTCTGACGAGATAAACGGCGATTACAGAACCGACTGGCGCGCTCTTTTGAGCATCCTCATACTGCATTCGAAGTGCCGGATATTTCTGCTGATTTTCGGCTGTCAGGCGCTCCTGTGTTGTATAGGCATACTCCCGAAGCGAAATTTTCGCGCCATCCTGTATCGTATAATAACGGTCGTATTTCTCCAGAAGCTTGTCTTTGATCGTTGTATTCTGTATCTGAATATATGTATCCTCATAATCTGCAATCGTGATAACATTCATCGAGCTTGTAACCTGATTGCCATATGTAAACTGACGCACATAAGAAACATACCCGCTTGCAGTTGCCTTGAGGGTTCCATCTTCAATGATCTCCTGCTGCTTCTGAATCTGATCATCGTAATCGGCAAGCTGGTGCTTGTAAAGCAGTTCATCATAATTGGCATTTTCCTGTTCCGTCTCGATCTCTTTTCCTGTTTTCGCAGCACTGTCAGAATCTCCCAGTTGATTTTCTCCCGCCTGTTTTAGATTCAGCTTCTGTATCGTGAGCTGTTGTTTCTGCACCTCCAGCTCACGTTTTTGCACGAGCAGACTCCGGGCTTCTTCCAGATCCTGTTTTGCCTTTTGTGCCGCTTCCAGATCCGCAGTAGCTACCACCTGTCCAGCTTCCACATAATCTCCAACGTCGACAAGGACTTCTGCCACGCTGACCTGTGTCGTCCAGAACACCGCATGTTCTGTTGGCACGATCGATCCATATGCGATTTTCAGATCGCCTACATCTCCCACAGATACTTCCCGGTACGATTCCGTTCCAGATACCGGTTCCAGCAAAGCTGGCGCATCTGCATATTTCGTTCCACAGGCAACCAGAGAGACCGCGCAGAGTACACTCATCAAAAATCCCAGCTGTCGTTTTAGTTTCTGTCCAATTCTCATTTTGCAATCACCACCTTGTCGCCCTCTTTTAAACCATCTTCAATCACTGTATAGCCATCAATCGTTGCCCCAGTCTGCACCTGTACGCCATGTCGGAATCCGTCTTCATCCAGCACATAGACGTAATTGTCATTTCCCACATACACGATTGCATCCTCCGGTACATACAGGACATTCTTGAGCACATTTTTCTCGATCTCCAGATTCAGTGAATCCGAGCTTGGCCGTTTCGCTGAGTCAACCAATGTAAATGTAAGCTGCCGTTTCATCCCGGCATCCGTATCCGACGCCAGCACATCAATCGCTGTCAATCTGACCTCATAGCTTCCAACGCCAAAAGTTGCCGTAAATGTCTGTCCTACCTCAAACGCATAATCATCCTCTGTCGTCGTAGTATAATTGTCCGAGCCATACAGGATCGTTACAACTGCATCTCCGGCATACACGGTTCCATAATCAAGCATATCCGACAGGCTGCTCACAATGCCGCTTCCCTCTGCCTTAATCGTATAAGCTTCCAGTCTTGCGTCCAGATCTTTGATGTACAGTCCTGCAATCTCCTGGTCTTTCTTTAACTGCTCGATACTCTCCTGGTGTTCATCTGTCTGATTAATTGCATCCAGCTTCGTATAATGGTCGATCAGAAGCGCATCCTCTTCCACACGGTTTTCATACTGTCTTCGTTCCTCCGTTATATCCTCCGAAGAGAAGGTGACAAGTGTGTCTCCATTTTGAACGACATCTCCAACATGGACAAATACCTGATCAACCTCCATCTCATCATGATCAGGATAGTATTCTTTCCGTTCAAACTGTTCTGATTTCAATCGCAGATCGAGCACCGGCGCAATGTCTCCATGCACGACTGGCTCGGTTGTGTATGTAATTTTCTCATATTCCGGTATCGTGATCACAAGATCATCCGTCTGGGTTTTGCCGGCACATCCGCTGAACAGTCCCACACAGAGTACCATCACGGCTGCCATTCGTCTTTTTCTTATCTTTCTCACCACAATCTCCTCACAGTATCCTTTATTTTACTGTTCTTATCTTACCATGAAAATGTATCTAATTTGTATCAATTCGTATATATTATGACAAAAAAGAACTCCAATCTGCGGAAATCCGCAAATTGGAGTTTTATACGTTCTTCTTACTCTACAACGTAAGGGATAAGAGCTACGTGTCTTGCTCTCTTGATTGCAACTGTAAGTGCACGCTGATGCTTTGCACAGTTACCAGTAATTCTTCTAGGAAGAATCTTACCTCTTTCAGAGATGTATCTCTTAAGCTTGTTTGTATCCTTGTAATCAATTACTGCATTCTTCTCTGCACAGAATACACAGACCTTTTTTCTTCTACGAATTGGTCTTCTCTTCATAGGAGCGTCTGGACGATCGCTCTTCTCTGTCTTATTGTAAGCCATTACTAATTACCTCCATTTAATTTCCTTACTTAAATGGTAAATCGTTGCCTGTCAATCCTGTTGGAATATCCATGAATCCATCCGCACTGGCATTACCAGGTGCTGGTCTGTCTTCCTGCTGATATCCACCGCCGTTGTTTCCAGATGCATTCTTGCTCTCTGCAAACTCCTGCTCTTCTACGACAACTTCTGTTGTATAAACTTTATTGCCGTCCTTATTGGTATAGCTGCCTGTCTGAATACGACCTGTAATCGCAATCTTTGTACCCTGCTTCAAATACTTCTCAGCAAACTCTCCGTTTCTGCCAAATGCAACACAGGAGATAAAATCTGCTGTCTGCTCATTTCCAGAATTGTCTCTTCTCTGGAATCTACGGTCAACTGCAAGTGTATATCTTGCGATTGCTAAAGGCTCTGCAGCCTGTGAATATCTAACTTCCGGATCACGAGTTAAACGACCCATCAAAATTACTTTGTTCATCGGAAATCCTCCTAACTATTACTCTGCGTCCTGTCTAACACAAAGATATCTGAGAACAGATTCCATAATACGAACACTTGCTTCGATCTGAGCTGGAGCTTCAGCGTTTGCATCAAACTGGATGAAGTAGTAGAAACCTTCCTTCATCTTCTGAATCTCGTATGCTAATCTCAGCTTGCCTTTTTCGTCAACGTTTGTGATTGTGCCGCCTGCCTTCTCGATAATAGCCTTAGCCTTATCTACAACAGCAGTTCTTGCGTCATCATCAATCTTTGCGCTAACAACCAACGCCAATTCATACTTGTTCATGTTATTGCACCTCCTTATGGTCTATTGGCCTCCGAACTGGTCGGAAGCAAGGAATATAAAAATATATCACAGAGTTAGATATTACCATACGGAATTTTATTTTGCAAGCAATTTTTTCAGAATTTCTCATTTTTTTCGTCGTTATTTCGCGAAATAACATGCAAAGCTCTCGCTTACACCCGACTGTTGTATTAATATAGTATTTATGTTACATTAAATCATAGTAACTACTATATACCATAGGAGGGTTTTATTACAATGAAAGATGAAACAAAATGCCTGCATGCAGGCTATACACCAAAGAATGGCGAGCCTCGTGTTCTGCCTATCGTCCAAAGTACAACGTATGTGTACGAATCTGCCGCAGAAGTTGCCGGCATCTTTGATGATCCAACAAAAGGACTCTGTTATTCCCGTTTTGCCAATCCAACAGTCATGGCAGTCGAGGAGAAAATTGCAGCCCTGGAAGGTGGTGTCGGTGCCATGTGTACCACTTCCGGACAGGCAGCTACCTTGCTTTCCATCTTAAATATCTGTCAGGCTGGTGACAGCATCATCAGTACCCCTGAAATCTACGGCGGCACGATCAATCTGTTCTCTTTCACTTTGAAGAAGCTTGGCATTGAATGTATCTACGTGGATAAAAATATGTCTGACGATGAGATCAAGGCCTGTTTTAAAGAGAATACAAAGCTCGTGTTTGGCGAGACAATCGCAAACCCGGCGCTGACTGTATTTGATATTGAGCGTTTCGCAAATATTGCACATGCAATGGGAGTTCCATTGATCGTAGACAACACATTTGCAACTCCGATTCTCTGTAAACCTTTTGACTTCGGTGCTGATATCGTCGTACATTCCACAAGTAAATATATGGATGGACATGCCGTTCAGATCGGCGGTGTCATCGTAGACAGCGGCAAGTTCAACTGGGATAATGGCAAGTTCCCAGAGCTTGTCGAGCCTGACGAATCCTACCATGGAACCTGCTATACAAAATCTTATGGCAATATGGCATATATCGTCAAGGCAAGAATGCAGCTCATGCGTGACTTCGGTGTATATCCAGCCGCACATTCTGCATTCCTGTTGAATCTCGGATTAGAGACTCTTCCAGTTCGTATGAAGCAGTATACAGAAAATGCAATGGCAGTTGCAGAATACCTTGAAAAGAGTGACGCAGTTGTCAGTGTCAGTTGTCCAGCACTTCCTTCTGATCCAAACCATGCACTTGCAGAAAAATATCTCGGTGGCAAATCCTGCGGTGTTATCTCCTTTATCATCAAGGGCGGACGTCCGGCTGCGGCAAAATTCATGGATTCGTTAAAGCTTGCCTCCAACGAAGTGCATGTTGCAGATATCCGTACCTGTGTCCTGCATCCAGCAAGTGAAACACATCGCCAGTTATCCGACGAGCAGCTTGTTGCAGCTGGTATTGATGCTGGTATGGTTCGTTTCTCTGTTGGTCTGGAGAACATCGATGATATCTTAGAGGATTTAGCCGCCGCATTAAAAGCAGCTATGGAATAATTGATAGATTCTGTATCCATAAAAAAGGGTTGAAACAACTATGTTTCAACCCTTTTTCTTATCCTGCTTATATCTGTAATTCCAAAACACTTCCGAGGATTGCTTTCGGTTCCTTCACTTTCCGCTCTTCCGCATAGAATGCTTTGTTGTATTCCTGCAATTTCTGCATTGCGATCGGCTTGTCCACTTCCTCATACATCTGTGCATTCTTTGCACTAACCAGATTCGCCATACTAATAAAGCCAGGTTCAATCGCAATACCGCTGTCTTCTACCGGTGTGTCCGACTCCTTCGCCGGTCCCCACCATTTCATACCGATGGTATCTGCGTATTCTTCCGTTGGTGTCTCACACAGAAACTCCAACGCATACTGTTCTACCTGCTGCTTCGTACACACGATCTTCTTGCACCCAGTCACATGTCCTTTTTCATCCACGCGTCCAATCATCGCTGGATACGTGTCTACACTATTCAGATAATGACAATCAATCTCATGCATCCGTAGCTCTGTACGCTTGATGCCGCGTCGTTTCAGCAAAACTGCGATATCCGGTCGCACATTCATCATCCAACGTGCAAGCGGATTTCGATATTCGCGTTCTTTTCCAGACCATCCATTGATATGCTTTCCAAGATCGAACCCCGGATTTTCTATATCCAGTTCCTTATCCAGATTGTAAATCTCCGCAGCATTCACTGCCTTGGCATCTACATCCTCAAGCATCGCCCCCTGCGCCTCTTCACCTGCATACAGTGCACGTAACTTCCGGTTTGCAAATGTCACAAGCTTCCGGTTGAATTCAGCTTTACTGTCCGCATAATTGAAGTAATCACGCAGGAACGCCGGCATATAATATGCCTGCATTACTTCGTAAGTCTTATTTGTAAAATTGTCAGAATCGATCTTGACACGTTTGCATCCGTTCAAAATCTGGAACAGATACGCGGAAAACTGAGCTTCATCCCTACACAGGGAGCGCTCTCCATTTATATAGTCATTGATCAATATGTCCATATGTTTTACCACCATTTATTTTTATCTTAGTTCCCAAAAGTATGTATACCGAGCTTTGCGGCTGATCCCTTTGAGAAGTGCCAGTACATTGGTGAACCGTCACATTCCAGTACCACATAAACTGTCTTATCTTCCGATACATCACTAAAATCCAGATCCGGATAATTCTCACGGATATCCGGTGCATCACCGTTCGATGCAGTAAATGTACCTGTGTAAGTTCCACCATACTCTTCATCGTTCGATACAAGCGATACAGTTACCTCTCCATCAAACAATCCATCTACCAGATTACCAGAACGGGTTACCGTTACAAGCTCATCGCCAGCGTCCTCGTTGACAGATGTCTCAGTACCTGCACCGTTCGGTTTATCGTTGCTCCATGCACCTTCATAAACCAGATATGCCTGATTATAACCATCCATCTTGACGAACATCGTTCCCTGTCCACTTCGCACACCGTTCTCGTAATCACCATAATAGAAGTAATAACCAGAACTCAACAAAGTAGAATATGTGTAAACGCCCGCAGCTTTTCCTGTATAGGAGCTGTCATAGCCATCCGTTGCATAAACATAAGAATCACCGTCCATATTCGCAACAACTGTACTTGCATTATCGGAACCATCCACGTCCATCATGCCTGCATAATCGGAAGCTGACATCAGGCTGATTACCTGCTCCATCAGATCATGTCTGGCTGTCATCAACGCACGCTCTGACTCAATCTTCTCTGTATAAGAAGAGAAGTCCACATCCGACATGCTGTCCGCATATGTATTGATAAAGGATTCTGCCTGATCATACTGCTGTGCATCCATCATATCATCCAAAACATCATATGCACATGCCTTTCTTCCACTCAGAGCCGACTCATTCGTACTGTCGAGATCCAGAGCATCTCCATAAGCAGCAATCTTATTTTCATAATCAGAGTTATCCATTGCATCGGCACGGTCTACATATGCAGTTACGAGGTTCTTCTTCAGACCGTTGTCATTTGTCAGGTTATACCCTTCCTTATATGCATCGATCAGAGAATCCGTATCACTGTAAAGATCATCTGCGTATTCATAGAATGCTACGATATCCTCACTGTTCTCTGTTACTTTATCTGCATCAAAGCCCGTGATTGTTGTACGGAACTCTGTGAAATTCTCTCTTGCCCCATCGCTTTCACCGGCACTAATCTGTGCGGATAACAAACCGTTCATAGCCGGAACCCGGTCATCAAAGATACCAAGTGCTGCTTCATACGCCGTGACAGCTTCTTCGTAATTGCTGTCTGTCATCGCCTTCTCAGCAACATCCATCTTCCTCTCATACCGTTTCTCTGGCGTAAAGAACAGGAAATATGCGCCTGCGCCCAATGCCAATACCACAACGACGCAGATAGCCACGATCAGACCTGTCTTTTTCTTCTTTGGTGAACCATCTTTGTTTACTTTTGGCTGTTTTGGTGCCTTCGGTTTTTTCTCCTTCGGAGCTTTCGGTGGTTTCGGCGCCTTTGGCGGCTTTCCACCATTCATCGGCGGCATCTGTCCGTTATTCGGCATCATACCCATCGGTGCTCCCATTGATCCATTTGGCATCTGTCCCATTGGTGCTCCCATCGGTCCATTCTGCATCTGTCCCATTGGTGCTCCCATCGGTCCATTCTGCATCTGTCCCATTGGCGCTCCCATCGGTCCGTTCGGCATCTGTCCCATTGGTGCTCCCATCGGTCCGTTCGGCATCTGTCCCATCGGCATTCCCATCGGTGCTCCCTGTGGCGGAAGCATCTGTGTCTTGTCCTCAAACTGTGGTGCGCCCGGTGCTGGTGCTGCACCCATCATCGCTGGTTCTGGTCCTGTCAGAACCGTCGTTGCACCTTCCGTATCATCGTCATCCTCAGGTGTCATATCTTCTGCGCGCAATACCGTCGTCGCGCCCTCTTCTTCGTCCTCAGTTTCTGCATCCATCGCACGTAATACGGTGGTGGCACCCTCTTCTTCATCCACGTCATATCTGGATTCCGGATTCTTATTTTCGTCCATATCGTTTCCTCCTGCAAAACTGCAATACCTTCTTTACAGTTTATACTTTTTCTACCTCATATGTCAACATACTTTCTCGTATTTCACAAACGATTTACCATTCTTCTCTGTTTTTCAGGCTCTGGATTTCCTCTGTGGTAAGTTTCCGATATTCACCACACGCAAGCGACTCATCCAGATACAACGGTCCCATACGCAAACGCTTTAAATATAGCACCTGCATACCTACCGCTTCAAACATTCGTTTAATCTGATGATACCGCCCCTCTGTGATCGTAATTTCGATCTCACTTTCGCTCCCTGCCTTGTGAATCTTCAGTTCAGCTGGTGCTGTGAGCAGCTCATCTCCGATATCTACCCCCTCAGCAAAAGCAGCGACCTCCTTCTTCGTGACCATGCCTTTGATCCTTGCATAATAGGTTTTTTCCACATGCTTTCCCGGTGCCAGCAGATCATTTGACAGCTTTCCATCGTTGGTTAAAAGCAACAGCCCTTCCGTATCTTTGTCCAGCCGTCCTACCGGAAATAAATCGCGTCGTTTTTGTTCTGTAATAAGATTCACAACTGTTTTTTCATGTGCATCTTTCGTTGCAGACACCACCCCCTGTGGTTTATGCAGCATATAATAAGAAAAACTCTCATACACGACCATTTTATCCTGCACACAGACAACATCCTGCGCCGGTTCCAGCTTTTCCTCCGCATGGACACACGTCTCACCATTTATGGTGACCTGTTTTGCCTTCAGCAGTCCTTTCACATCCTTTCGACTGCCAAAACCCGCATCTGCCAAATATTTGTCGATTCGTATTTTTGCCATATTGCACCAGTCCTCCCATTTCCAGACAAAAGAAGAAGATCCACAGTCAACCCGCGGATCTTCCCATTCTTATTATCAATCCTCTTGGGGAGATTGAACTATATATTTCTGTCTCTGCTAATTAGAATAAGCCATCGTAGAAGCTTCCAACTGACGCGCCTGCCACTGCTCCGTACTGATTGTAAAATACAGACGATGAATTTGCAGATGCATCGCTTGCAAGCTGCAACATACGACTCTGTGTATTACTGCCGAAAGAGAAATCTCCGGCAAACAGTTTCTTCACATCCGACATATCTGCGGATGCAAATGCCTCCTCGTCAAATGCAAGTGTGTTATCACTTTTCACCGTAATTCCGATCTTGGCTAATGCACTTGTATAATTTCCAGTCTGAGAAGCCAGTCTGGATGCATCCTTCAGTACGCCTGATTTATCTGAATTCTGTGCACTCTCCATCACACTGTTGTAATTGCTGACAAAGCTCTTTACATTCTTCTGGATCTTATCTGTATCCGCACTATGATACAGCTTCTCATCCTTCAATGTTTTCAGATCCTTCCATGCATCCTCGGATGCCGTCTTTGTCGCAGTATCCTCTGTCTTCGTCTCTATGTTACTCTTGGAAAACTGCTTCTGCGTTGCCTTCTTCGCACTATCGTTCGAATAATAATGCTTTGCAAGCTTCAGATAACTGCCGTTCCGAATGGAGTTGTAATCGCTGAGAAGTCCCATCAATCCACTGCTTGAATTGCTGGAAGATGTTCCAAGCATGCTATTAAAAAAATTGCTGCTAATATTCATACTCATATTCTCACTTCCTTTTTACATTCTCCTACTATTCGTTCTTACCCGTAGTATACTACATATCCCACTGATTTGTAAAGAGATTTACGGATTTGTCGTCGAATCTTCCGTTGTTCCCTCTGTTGTGTCCGCGCCTTCACGTTTGAGATAGATAACTTCATCGGTATACATGCCTGAATCGTCGGCGGTCTCTTCCCAAGTTGTCGTGCATGCCTCATCCGTGTATGCTTTATATTCCAGCAATGCAAGCTGTACCGGTTTGTCCACTGGAACTGTATAACTGCTCTCCAGTCCTTTTCCCTCTAAAATCTTGAACGTAACTGTCCGCGTCATCATAGACTCGTGTGCGGTCGCGATTGCCTCCGGATATGTATAAGAATTTCCTTCTGTCACCCAGGAATATGATACCTTTTCCCCATTGGCATCGTAACAATAATATTCAAGCACCTTGTAATTGTCATCCAGAACATACTGGAATACATAAGATGCGTTGTCATTCTTATAATTTGTCTCCACAACCAGATCTCCGTCCTCACGGTAGATATCCTTGATCGTCTGATCTGCCTCTGTAAGGGAGATAATCATATCGTTGTGATTCGTGTTGATGATCGCATCTGCCACATTTGGTTCCGGATAGATCAATGCATAACACGTCTTGTCCTCATCAATCAGATACCAATAACCATATTCTTTATCAAGCACCTGCACGATTCCATTTGAATCCTCGTACGCCTGCAGATACGTGCCGTCCTCGGCAAACCCAAGGAACTGATATTCCGAATACACCTCAACACCATCACTGTAATAGATTGTATTCAAGCTGTAATTGTTTCCACCCGCAAGCAATGTATCCCCTTTGTTTGCATCATAGATTGCTTCCATCGTGACCTTCTTATCTTCCTCTGAAGCGGGTTCGCGCTTCTTTTCCTCTTCCGTTGTATTCTCTGCTTCCTCCCGGATATCTGCCAGAATATCTTCGGTCGTTGTCGCATCACTCTGTGACGCTGCCGCTTCGGTTGTCACCAGCACCAGTTTATCTTCTTTTCCGCATGCAGTCAGTGCAAGCATCGCTGCCGCCATCGCACACGCCACCCATAATTTTAACTTCCTCATATGTTCTCCTTCCCGCTCACATGGTTGCTGCCGCCCCACATTAAGCCTGTCTCTTCAATACGCGTATCACAAGTTTCTTTACTTCTGCAAACTCTCCCATCTTGAAATAAGCCACAAACATCAACAGATTTGACACGATCACAGACACGATTGCCTTCAGGATCAGCGCCAGAATTCCAACGCCCGGTATCTGGCTTGCAACCAAATAGGTAAGTGTACATACAATCGTTGTCACGATTGTATAATACAGAAGCTTCCGTATATATTCCCATGCATTCCGCTTAAATAATACCGTAAACAGGTTGTGCAGAATCCACGGCATACCAACAGCCAGCACCGAAATAACGGTAGACAGGATAACACCATAGATACCAATAAACTGTACAAGAATAATATTCAGCACCAGATTCACAAGTGCCGTCACAAGTGGACGGAACCGGTCTTCATGCCAGATTCCCGCTGCATCTTTGTAAGTGATCAGAATCTGGTTTACCTGACTGATGAAGAAATACACAACCATGCAAACAACGACTGCAAATGGAAGCATTCGCTTCTCTGTTACCCAGAGCCGCATGAACGGCTGATACAGACAGAGCATAACCGCACTGCACATACCGGCAAGCCACATTATAATAAACGAGAGCTTCTTCAAATCCGTATAGTTTTTTTCTTCCGACTCCATCAGAATACTGTTTCCGATACCTGCAGTGCACGATACGAACACAACATTCATGATTCCGGTTACCGCAGTCAGCACATAGTAATAATTGTTGTAAAATGCATTCGCAGCAAGTCCTAAAAATGCCGATATAACAATCGTATCCGCAGACGACACAATGACCTGTCCCACCTTCATGGTGAAGAGATCTCTGATACGGTTATTGATTTTCTTTACTGTCTCCTTCGGCAGCTTTCCGACTGCCTTATATTCCGGATACATCTTATTCGCAAAATATGCCGTTACCAGATTCGTAACGATCTGTGTGAAGATCTGTACAATCAGATAGATATAATAATCACCGATTGTCATAACGACAACTAACTGTGCCGCATACTGGAACGTATTCGTCACAAGCATGACCTTGCTCGCTACATCATTTCTCTGGTGTGCAGTCAGCAGACTGTTCTTGTACGCGAGCAGCCAGTACGACATACAGGTACAGAACAGATTGAGCAGATACACGACATAGATGCTCACGCCCTCCGGCATATCACTCTTTACAAGATACGGAATAAACGGCGTCAGAATTCCGCCAACGACTGCGATTACCAGTCCGATGATCCGGTAATATTTCTGATATAATTTTAATAACGCGCAGATCTGCTCTTTATCATTGTCGATAATCGGCTGGTACATGGAATAAACCATCGCTGAACCAACGCCCAACTCCGCAAGGTTCAACACCCACAGCACCGAACCAAACAAGCTGTTTAAGCCGAGATACCCATCGCCCATGTAGTACATAATTGCTGTACGCATGATAAATGGAAGCAGTATCTGATAGCCTTTCAAAAACATGCCAAACACAACATTTCGCGAGGCATTTCTTACACGGGTTTCCTGTTGCATAACTTTCCTCTTTCTACTACGAACTTATGATTCCTGTGTAGAATCAATATAGACACGCGGTACACGCTGGGAGATATTGCATACAATCTCATCGACATTTGTCTGAAGCAGATCTGCCATCCACTGGATGGAAAGGTCTCCGCCAAGTAGCGTCACCTGATCGTTTCTCTGTACATCCGGGATATCTGTCACATCGACCATACACTGATCCATACAGACTCTTCCGATGATCGGTGCTTCCTGTCCACGGATCAGCACCTTTCCTCGGTTCGACAGATCTCTCCGGTATCCATCCGCAAATCCAACCGGCAGGGTTGCGATCTTCGTCGGACGCTTCGTCACGAATGTGCCGCCATAACCAACCTCCGTTCCTGTCGGAACCTCCTTCACCATAACCACATACGTGTACCAGCTCAAAATCTCCTTGAAGTTCTCTTTTTTGAACCCTTCTTCGTCGATTGGATTCAAGCCATATAAGATATCTCCGGCACGTACCATATCGAGCTGCGAATCCGGCATCAGCAAAATCGCCGGGCTGTTCGCCACATGATACTTCGGAAATGTGATTCCCATTTCCTTTAACTTCTCTGTCATACGCAGAAAGCGGTCAAGCTGCTTCCCTGCACTCTTATGATCGTACTCATCTGCACGTGCAAAATGCGTGAAAATGCCTGTCATATTCAGGGATTCCATCTGTGAAATCTCCTTGATTGCTTCAAGCGTCTCATCGTTATCCGGGAACCCGATCCGGCTCATTCCGGTGTCGAGCTTGATCTGTATATTCTGCTTTCTGCCCTGCCGTTTCGCTGCCTCGGCAACCGTCTTCGCATATTCCACCGAGAATACTGGAAAGTCCAGATTGTAACGGACTGCCTCATCTAAGTCATAATCTCTGGTATCTCCAAGCACAAGAATCGGCTCTGTCGCGCCATGCTCCCGCAAGGCAACACCCTCGCTCCACAGTGCAACCGCATAGTTGGTCACGCCGCAGGCTTTCAATGTCGGATACAATCCTTCCGCGCCGTGCCGGTATCCGTCACCCTTTAAAACCGCCATGAGTTCGACACCCGGCTTTAATTTCTTGCGGATCTCTGCTAAGTTATTTTTCAGCATACCAAGATCTACGACGGCTGCTGTTCTTCCCATCCAAGGTTCCATACAATCTATCATACCTTTCCATTTTTCAAGTACATCAAAATTATCTAAAATAAAACACAATCGAGCAGGTTCATACATCCTGCTCGATTTACTTTCTTCACAGATTATCTCTGTACAATTCTTACATCAATTCATTCATTGAATCTCTGATGATATCCAGTCCGCGCATCAATTCGTCATCCGTTGCCACAAGCGCCGGCATCAGCTTCAACACATTGTTATCTCGGCCTGCACGTTCCATGATCAATCCCTTTTCAAAGCACTTGTTACAGATTGCCAAAGCAAGCTTTCCATCTGCAACCTGGACGCCCCAGATACAGCCGATTCCCCGGATCTCCACACCCGGTCTTGCAATGTTCTCATCCATATATTTGCGGATGATTCCCTCTTTGCGCTTTACCTCAGCCTCAACCTTATGGTCAAGCATATATTCCAGTCCTGCCTTCGCTGCAACCATAGAAAGCTGGTTGCCACGGAACGTTCCGTTGTGCTCGCCCGGTGACCAGATATCTAACTCCGGCTTGAACATTGTCAGAGCAAATGGCATACCATATCCACCGATGGACTTCGACATTACGAACATATCCGGTACGATACCTGCACGCTCGAACGAGAAGAAGGTTCCTGTTCTCGCACAGCCTACCTGAATATCATCCACGATCATCAAAATATCATACTTATCGCACAACGCACGGACACCCTGCAGATATTCATTGGAAAATACATGCACGCCTCCTTCTGCCTGTACGGTCTCGATAATGATTGCTGCCGGTTTCTCCACACCTGAGTGGTCGTCCGTAAGCAATGTCTCCATATATTTGATTGTATCAAGCTCCGGGAACATATATGGTGCCGGAATATGTGTAACATCATTCAGACATACACCTGCGCCGCCACGGCTGCCCGCATCACTTGTGAGAGACAATGCGCCAAGTGTCATACCATGGAAACATCCCATGAGTGCCCAGATCTGATTTCTCTTCTTTACTTTACGCGCCAGCTTCAATGCAGCCTCTACGCCATTGGTTCCGGTTGGTCCAGGGAACATTACCTTGAAATTCAATCCTCTTGGCTGTAACACCTTTTCTTCAAAGAACTGCAAAAACTCTTTCTTCGGAACAGTCATCATATCCATCGAATGCATAATTCCATCACTCATCAGGTATGCAACCATCTTTTCCTTAATATAGTCATTGTTATGTCCATAGTTTAAGGCTCCTGCTCCGCAGAAGAAATCTATATATTCCTTTCCGTTCTCATCCTTCATGATCGAACCCTTTGAAGTCGTAAAGACCGCAGGGAAGCTTCTACAATAAGAACGTACCTCTGATTCATAATTCTCAAATACTTCAACGTCAGTCATACACTCGTACCTCCTACTCTGTGTGACTCATTTTCTTCATAATCAAGCTATAATATACTCCTCATTCTCTCACTTCGCAAGTGAAAAAAGAATGAATTCTGTATTTCAGACTTAAGATAATTCCAAATCCGGCTTATCAAACTCTTTCATCTTCTGGTTATACGCATCCCGCATCGCGTCTTCATACGGTATTTTCTCCATATCCGCGCCTAACATACGCAGAAGATAATGTGTGAAATCCGGGTTTGCCACAAGGATTGGTCCAAGCATATAAGTCGCAAGGATTTTTCCTTTGCGGATTCCCTCGAATACCGACTTCGGATTCATGCCGGTTCCCATCTCTACCTTGCAGAAGCTCTCCTGCTCCGGAATTCCAAATGTGTGGGAGAAACGGCTTGTATATCCAAGCAGTGTGATGTCATCAAATTTCGCCTTCATCAATGTATTGAAACGGTTCGGTGTCTGTCTGACCGAATAGCTGTTTAAGTACGCCAGCGCCTCCACCTTGCTGCCATCTTCCCGCTTGATGTATTTGCCAAGCAGTTCGAGCGCATTTCCAACGAAGAAGAATACTGTCTTCTCTGCATCAAATGCACGGAAGATCTCTTCCTTCAAAGGAAGCAGACGGCTCAAAATCACTTCCTGACTCTTCTCGCTCATCGAGCACATATATACCAGATCAATATCCTCTGTCAAAAACAGAGGCTTCGCATTCAAGGTTGTCTCTACAAATTCTGCATCCGGTAAGCAGAGCTTCAAGTATTGCATATTTCCTTTGTCACCATATAAGGTACAAAGTTCCGGATAAAGGATTTCAATCTTCATTATTTTTCATCCTCCAGTCTCTTCAAAAGCTTCTGCTTCATCTTGCAGGAAATACCATAGGTATCGCAGTCGTATAAGATATATACCTTATCAACGCCCTCTAACTTTACTTTATCGACCGCTGCAACCTCATCGAGATCCCACGCGATCTTCTCCTCCGGGATTCCGGCGATCAGCGCACGCACACGGTGATCGAGACATCTTGGTCCACAGCAGACTACCTGCATTACATCGTCTCTTGCAAACTGCTCGTATTCAAGGTCGTAGATCCAGCCGATAAACTCGATACTCTTCTGTCTGTCGCTGAAGTCATCCTCTGCGATCATGATGACCTTCTTACCAGGCTCTTCTGCCACATACTCGAACGTACGACAGGAGCTGACTGCGCTCTGTCCTTTGCTGAGTGCCTGAATGACTGTCACATTTCCGACCTTCGTCTCGCTGTAACGGGATTCCGGCACATGGATCTCTGCGATCCGCTTCTTCACCTCATCGGAAGAATATCCAAGCTCCCGCATCATCGTGATTACAGTCAATTCATTATAAATATTAAACAACGCATCATGGATCAGTGCGTATTCGATCTCATTTCCATCCTTTTCACGGACAATTAACTTCTTGCCTTCCTTGTCGACCTTCGTTGCAAGATAATCTGCATCTGCAGACTTGTAATCGCAGTTTGGACAATAAGCATTTCCAATATGATGATAACGAAGGTAGTTGAACTTCAGCTTCGTACCGCATTTTGGACACAATGTATAATCAGCGATCAGGTTGTATGGCTCCGTCTTGTCATCGTCCTGCTTTCCGATTCCGAAATAAACATGCTCACTATTCGGCTTTAAGTTGCTGCTGCACTGCTCATCTGCATTTAAGATCAGCTTCGTTGTGTCCGGGCAGTATGTGTCAATGACACTGAAAATGTAGTCCGGATGTGCGTTTCGCTTCAGTGAATCACGGAACAGGTTCGTCACGACGAGATAATCCGGTTTTACATATGGAAGGATCAGACGGGATGCACGCTCGTCCACCTCGAATACGGTCGCATCGACGCGGCATCTGCCAAGCCAGTTGACGCTGTTCAGCAGGTTTGTCACGCAGCCCGGCACGATATTCGAACCGGTCCGGTTGCTCACTACCTTCTTGCCTTCCTTCTCCAGCATATCGGTCAGCATGTTTGATACGGTCGTCTTACCGTTCGTACCTGTCACGCAGATACAGAGCGGTGCCTTCGGTGCCTGCGCCATGAAATCCGGGCAGATCTTTCTCGCAACAACGCCTGGGGTGTGCGTGCCGTTGCGCCCCGAAAGGCGGATGATGACTTTGCTGAATTTTGCAGCCATGACTGCGATATGATAACGTAACTTCGACATGATTGTCTCCTTTTTCCTTTTGAACCTCGGACGATTGCCAATCCAGAGAGATGTTAGAATCGATCAAATCAGATAAAAGAAATATCAGATGTATTGGAACTAAGAAGTGCTAGATGTTCTGATTTATTTTTTCATTCCTGACGCAACCGCCGCCAATTCGCCATCCATGGCTCAGTGGCGGCTTGTTTGAACATCGTGTTCAAACATTGCTGAATATCCACAGAACATCAAGAACTTCTAAGTTCCAAACATATTTATATTTCTTTTATCTGATAGATCGACACCTAAACATCTCTCTGCTTCGACAATCATTCACAAATCTTACTTTCTTCCAATCTGTATTCACAAGACAATCCTGTGTTGTTTTGCCTTGATTTTTGTATGAAAGTACAATATCTACTGTGTAAAATCCAAGACATTATATATCTTGTGGGTAGGATTGTCAATTTTTTCCGCTGTAACAGGCGTCCATTGCGATTTGCCAGCTTATCTTATGCCAGCAGATCGTGTTCGAGTGACGCGATCACAGCAGCACCATCTCCGATTGCAGTTGCGATCTGGCGGACAGTCTTGGTGCGCACATCTCCGATTGCATATAGAAATGGTACATTTGTGCGGCAGTCTTCTCCGGCACGGATATAGCCGTTCTCCATCTCTACAACATCTTTTACAAGTGCCGTCTGTGGCTGCATGCCAACCGCAATAAAGATGCCGGATAATGCGAGATCTCGCTTTTCTTCTGTCCGGTTATCCTCGATCACGATATGGTCAACCATGTTCTCACCACAGATCTCTCGTACTTCGGTGTGTGGTAGGAATTCGATATTTGCTGCATCGAAGATCCGCTGCTGCAATACCTTGGCACCGCGCAGCTCATCACGACGATGAATCAGGTAGACCTTCTCACATACATTTGCAAGGTACAGGGCATCTTCAAGTGCCACATCACCGCCACCGACAACGGCCACCGTTTTATTCCTGAAAAATGCACCGTCACAGGTTGCACAGTATGAAACACCGGCGCCGGCAAACTTTGCCTCGCCTTCCACGCCAAGCTTTCGATGGGTCGCACCAGTCGCTACAATCACTGCTGTTGTCTCGATCACACTGCCATCTTCCAGATGCACTTCCTTGTAATCATCCTGATTGGCAATGTCCGTCACCGTACCCTCCATAAATGGAACCTCCAGCGCATCTGCATGTTCCCGGAACTTTACTGACAGATCATAGCCATTTGTTCCGTAGAAGCCAAGCAGATTATCCACACGGTCGGTTGTGACAATCTGTCCGCCGCTGAACATTTCCTTCTCGATTACTGCCACATCCAGCAACGCACGTTTCGCATAGACCGCCGCCGATAAACCTGCGGGACCGCTACCGATAATCACGACATCTTTCCTTGTATCACTCATCGTTTTCCTCCAAACTGGTTTCTATTTCGTTCGTTTCATTTTTTTAATCAATTTCTTATTTCATCCACGATCTATCTGTGTGCAAATTCTTTCATAACATCAATCGTTTTCCGGATATCTTCCTCTGTATGTGCATCCGAGATAAACATTGCCTCAAACTGCGACGGTGCGAGGTTGATTCCATGATCAAGCATATATCGGAAGAACGCAGCATACTGCTTCGTGTCGCTCGTCATGGCGGTATCCATATCAACCACCTGCTTGTCTGTGAAGAAAATGCTCATCAATGAGCCGATCTGGTTGACACAGACCCGATCGCCAAATGCCTCTCTTGCTGCCTGTGCAAGTCCTGCGGTTTTTCCTTCGAGCTTTACATACACTTCCGGATGTGCATCCAGCAGCTTCAATGTCTCAATGCCTGCGGTCATCGCAATCGGATTACCGGACAGGGTTCCTGCCTGATATACCTCGCCAAGTGGTGCCACGCACTGCATGATCTCGCGTCTGCCTCCGTAGGTTCCAACCGGCATACCGCCACCGACGATCTTGCCAAGCGTTGTCAGATCCGGCTTGATATGGAAATATTCCTGCGCACCGCCCGGTGCCAGACGGAATCCTGTGATCACTTCATCGAAGATCAGTAATGCACCATCCGTCTGCGTGATGTCACGCAGAAACTCTAAGAATCCTGCCTTCGGCGGAACCACGCCCATATTGGCCGCAACCGGCTCGACAATGATTGCTGCGATCTGTCCCTTATACGCATTGAATAACTGTTTTACGGATTCCTCATCGTTGTATTCTGCGACGAGGGTGTATTTTGCATAGCCCTCCGGAACACCGGCACTGTTTGCCACTGTCTGTGTAATCACGCCAGAACCTGCCTTTACCAAAAGTCCATCACTATGTCCATGATAACAGCCCTTGAATTTCACAATGTAATCTCTTCCGGTAAATCCACGTGCCGCGCGGATTGCACTCATCACTGCTTCTGTACCGGAATTTACCATACGGGACATTTCCATCGAAGGCATATGTGCCGTGATAAGCTCCGCAATCTCCAGCTCTTTTCTTGTTGGTGCACCAAAGGTCAGTCCATCATCACAGGCTGCCTTCACCGCTTCGATTACCGTCTCCTTTGCATGTCCGAGGATTCCCGGTCCCCATGAACATACATAATCTATATATTCCCTTCCATCCTCATCGAATATACGGGAACCCTTTGCTTTTTTTATAAAAATCGGGGAGCGTCCGACTGAGCCGAATGCACGCACCGGCGAATTCACGCCGCCCGGGATATATTTCTTGGATTCTTCAAATAACTGTTCTGATTCTGTCTGCATGATGCTTCCTCCTGTCATCTGATACACATCTATCGTGATACACATTCCTGCGAATCATTCTATTGTTCATCCTGTAGCCATCTAGCCACGTCAAGTGCATGATAGGTTATGAGGATATCCGCACCCGCACGTTTCATCGCGATCATGTTCTCCATGACGATACGCTTCTCATCGATCCAGCCGTTTAATGCTGCTGCCTTGACCATCGAATACTCGCCGCTTACATTGTAGACTGCGAGCGGATGCTTCGTCTCGCCACGCACCGCTTTCACGATGTCAAGATAAGCAAGTGCCGGCTTTACCATAATGATATCCGCCCCCTCTTCGATATCTGCCTCACATTCGCGCAATGCTTCTCTGCCATTTGCAGGGTCCATCTGATACGTTCTGCGATCACCAAATGCCGGAGCGGAATGTGCCGCATCCCGAAACGGAGAATAATATCCGGACGCAAACTTTGCGCTGTATCCCATAAGCAATGTATCCACGCATCCATTTTCATCCAATGCCTTTCGCAGATATGCGATATGTCCATCCATCATGTCAGACGGTGCGATCATGTCTGCGCCCGCCTTGGCAAGTGTTACTGCCATCTTAGCCAACAGCGGAAGTGTCTCATCGTTCAGTATTTTTCCGTCCTTCACCAATCCGCAATGTCCGTGGGAGGTATATTCGCACAGGCACACATCTGCGATAATCAAAAGTTCCGGTGCTTTCTTCTTGATCTCGCGCACCGCACGCTGTGTGATACCATTTTCATCGTAAGCGCCGCTGCCGCATTCATCCTTGTGCTCCGGGATACCGAAGATCAAAATTGCCGGAATGCCAGCCGCCTGTATGCGCTCTAGTTCCTCATCGAACCAATCCAATGTATACTGGTAGATGCCCGGCATGGAATCGACCGGGTTTTTCTCATTGGTTCCTTCTTTGATGAATACCGGGTAGACGAGATCGGATTTGCTGATTTGTGTCTCGCGCACCATGTTTCGCAGTACTTCATTTTCTCTCAATCTTCTTAATCGTATCATGTGTGTATATTCCTCTTTTCCTCTTGCAGTTTCTATATGGTAATTGCGTAATAGTCACATATCTACTAACATATATTTTATTGGTTACATTCCGCAATTACCTATTATAACTCGACTTCTCAGTATAATCAAAATCGACCTTTACGATTTCTTCATTTCGAACGCCTTTTCCAATGCCCTTACCAGGCCTTCCGCATCGCACTGTTCCGGGACGACATCGGCGGGCAGACCACATTTTATAAGGGCGTCTGCTGTCACCTGTCCGATTGTGCCAAGTACAATGCGCTTCTTTCCTTGTGCCGGGTTCCAGTCTGGCTGTCCGGTCTCGGCAAGGCAATCTGCAAATGCATGCACCCCGGAAGCGCTTGCAAATAAAATTGCATCGTAATTATTTAAGTATTTCCAATTTTCTGTCCGCGCGCCACGCACATCGTAGATGGATAGAATCTCCGCGTCAATCTGGTTCGCAGATAAAATCTGTTCCAAGACTTGGCTTCCTTCCTTTGCCCGCGGGATCAAAACCTTTTCCCCTGATTTTACAACGGTACAAAGCCCATTTGCAAGACTTTCTGTCGTATATTGCTCCGGTATATAATCCGCATAAAATCCATACTGCTCCAGTGCCTGCGCACAGCCACTTCCAACCACAGCAAACCGAATATCTGCAAACTTCCGAAGATCGACTGCACACGCGCACACCCGGTCAAAGAATAACCGGATACCATTCTGGCTTGTAAATACGATCCATCGATAATCTGATAAATTCTGAATTGCCACATCTAACTTTTCTATATCCGGGCACATTCTGACATGCATATCACAGATTGAAAATAACGATGCACCTTTTTCTTCCAGCAGTCCACGCAGCTTCTCCCGGAATACTGCCGTGCCAACCACGCCGATCTTGCAGCCATCAATCGCACTGCGCTTCTTATCCTTCATCGTGCAGGCGACCGTCTGCCCGACGACTATAATTGCCGGTGAAACAAGCTCGTTCTTCGAAACAAGCTTGCCGATCGTCCCTACCGTACCGCGCACAATTGTCTCTCCGGGCAGCATGCCATTTGAAATCACACTGACCGGTGTCTCCGCCGATTCACCCTCTTCGCGCAGCCGCTGCATAATCGGTTCCAGATTCGAAAGACCCATCAGGAACACACTGGTTCCCTCCTGTTTATGAATGTTCGCAAGTGCATCTGCCTCGCCCTTTTTCGTATGTCCGGTAATCACATGAAAGCTCCGGCTCATCTCCCGATGCGTCACAGGAATTCCGAGCACCTCCGGCACCGCAATCGCAGAAGACACACCCGGAATCACCTGAAACGGAATATCTGCTTCCTGCAATGTAAGGATTTCCTCACCGCCACGTCCGAACACAAACGAATCGCCGCCCTTTAAGCGGACAACATTCTTGTATTTACCTGCAGTCTCTACCAGAATCCGGTTGATTTCCTCCTGCTTCTTATAATGCGCACCTGCCTGCTTGCCGACATAGATCTTCGCGCAATCCGGTCGCACAAGATCGAGAAGTTCTCCCGTTCCAAGTCGGTCGTAGATTACTGCATCGCATGATTTTAAGATCTGCAAGCCTTTGTATGTAATTAATCCCGGATCGCCGGGACCTGCTCCGATTAAATATACCACTTTTACTGTCCTTTACTGTTTTTGTTTCTTCCACATAAGTTTGATGTGCATCTCGTGTCCCTCTGTCATGCAAAATTCTATCACATATTTAACGTTTACTCTACATATTTTAATATGACAGGGGATCTTTTATCCATCTCCGACGTAAAAAGCTCGGAAGTAGATACTTCCGAGCCCTACCCTTTCATATGTTTTACCAATTTCTTTCTACAAATGCTTCCGCTTCTTCCTTCGACATGTGGCAGTTGTCCATCAATTTCTGCGCAACCAGAAAAAACGGAGAAATGACTGTACTTGTCTCGCGCTCCTTATAATAGACGGCGACTTTGCAATTTCGACTGATTGCTTCAGATATGATCCTCAGATTTTCAAATACCTTTTCGTTGTATGTGCGGAGAATAATGTCAGAATAAAAAACGAATCGGAAGATATTGTTGAAACTCTTTGACGCGAGTCTCGTCAGCTTTTCAATCATGTGTTTCGCATCATTGATGGAAAGCCCCGGCGAAAAGCAAACGCTGTCACACAGCAGCCGAAGCTCCTCTTCGGTGAACAACCGCTTCTCGATATAATAATATTTTTCATGGGAGCGACCACCGTTTTTATCCGGAACAGTCACAGACCGGACGGAATAGGTACCACCCATATTATACGTCTCTGCTGCTTCAAAATAATCCATCATTTCATCAAGAAGTCTTGCAATCTTCCGCTCACGAATGGAGATACGCAGCAGCGGAAAAATGAAATTACAGCCTACCATATCATTCAATCATTCTCGCCTGACGACAAGATCACGCCGGAAGAAGCGCACAAGATTGGAATGGAGTTTATGGAAAAGTTATTTAGCGACAGATTTGCGTTTGTTTGTGCAACACATATTGACAAAAATCACATTCACAATCACTTTGCCATATGCTCCGCGCCGCGCGCCATGACCGGAAGAAAGCTCTACGATGACCTTTCTCTCCTACACAAAATGCAGAAATCAACGACGAAATCTGCCGCAAAAACGGTCTTCATGTCATGGATAAGAAGCACAGAAAATCAAAGACCCACAAGGAATGGCTTGAGGATAAAACCGCACCGACAGGCTCCAAAAAAACACAGCTTCGGAAACTTATCGACAAGACTGTTTTTGAATCAGATAGTTTCAAGAATTTCATAGAAAAAATACAGGCGGCAGGCGTAGAAATCTCCACGGGGACATCCAAGAAATACGGTGCTGTCACCAAATATAAGTTCCCGGACGAGGAGCATTTTCACCGAGGGTATAGTCTCGGAACTTTCTACACGGACGACAATATCCGTCTGCGAATTGCCCGCCGTCTGAAATACAAGGAGGAGCAGGCACAAAATGCCCGCGAGCAGGAGCAGTTCCGCTCCTACCAGAAAGAGATGAATACCTACTATGGCAAGGAGCAGGACGACATATGATCGTCCTGCTCTCTAACAGTTCAACCTATATTCTATTAGCAAACTCCAATAAGCCATTCAGCACGACTGAAATATCTTCATCTATCCATCGCTTATCAGACTTCTCCAAATAACTGACATAGTCTTTATCCTTAAATGTTCGTGTTAGGCGCCTTACAATATCGCTTCCCTGATTTTCTCGCATTTTTTCATCGTGAAATATATATTCATTCAATGCGACTTGAAGTTTTCCCATATCTATATAATCCTTTAGATAATACAGGTCAAACACATCTTTAACACGCGTAGAAAGGGGACCAAACCGCAAAAGTGACCGTAGCTTTTCAGCAAACATTTGCTCATTTGAATTTATCAATAGACTGGCTCCTTCGTTATCGTAAGCAATATCAAAACAGTATTCTTCCTGCTCTATTTCTAACCGATTATGAACACCCAGATCAATCTTGCTTTGTATTTTGAACCCATTTTCATCTTCTATCTGGACATGTACACGACGCCCTTTATAATCCTGCTGTTTCAATTCTTCGATATTCCCAATCTTGCCGATTTTTATCCCATTAAGGCAATTCAATTTCTCTATAAATGAGTCTATTGCGGTATCCGTTAATGGATACCTGATAAAGTCTATGTCTAAATCCTGCGTTGCGCGCCTGACATTATTTGTTTTACTCCGCATCACAACACCGCCTTTAATTGTCACATTCCGATTTAACGAACTATTGGCGATTGCCTTTAAAACAATGTCCTGACACACTTTTGCAAGCGCGTTATCTCCGCTATAACCCTTCTGTAACTCTGCATCTACCATCTTTTGTATATCCATGTCTACAATACCTCTTTTCTTAGCGTATCCATAACCATTTTTGTTTTGGGTAATTCATATGCATAGTCTGAAATCAATGCAACATCAAGGTCATCTATCACGTTTCGATAATTGCATATAATTTCTTTATATAATTCAAAAGGAATTTTCGATTTATTGCGTATCAATTCAATCAAAACACGTTCCTTATTATAAATTCGGATTGTTGCATTATTATATGCCATTTGAGTTGCGCCAAGTTCTAACTCCCCACTATTTTCAAATATTTGCTTAACACGCTTGTCCGTAATTTTCCGTTTTCCTCGTTCCGTAGCCAAATAATACCGTGAAGGAATTGTATCTGTTAATCCATGGTAAAAAAATGCACTATTCAAAGTAAAAATTGAATCTGGATATTTTTTCACAATCACTTCAAGTTCTGACACATATTTAACATCTGAATATATGCCCTTTTCTATTGCAAATAATTTCATTTCTGACAATTTCTTTTTTATTTGGTAGTCATTTCCATATTTACTTATACATTCCTGATAGGTATACAACATTTCTTTCCCTACATTTCTTTTAGTAATTGCATGTATTTTTTATTTTTTTACATACATTTGCTAAAATCATACCATAAATCCAGATCATGTCAAGTTGCATTTGAGCTATTGCATGTATTTTTTTATTTTTTACATACATTTACCAAAATAATCATACCCTACCTTCTCTCCATGAACCACTGGTTATTGTCCTCGTAGTACAAATGCACGTCCCGCGTGAATTCTGCCGTCACGTCCAGCCAGTCCTCGTCAATCCCGTACGACTCGACAAGGTTCGTGTACTCCGCATACATCTCATTTAACATACGGGAAAACCGCAGATACAAGTCCATTCTCGGCGGCACAAATGTCACCTCCGGACACGCCTGCTTTGCCTACCACAGCGCCATGCCCGTCTTCACTCCCACGCGCTTCGCTATATAATTTGCCGTAAGCACAATCCCGTGTCTCGCCTCCGGATCGCCGCCAACCGCCATGGGCACATGGCGATATTCCGGTCTGTGCAGCATCTCCACACTGGCATAGAAGCAATTCGCATCACTGTGCAGAATCGTCCGGTCAGCCATGTCACACCCTCTCTCCAACCAAATGTCCGCAATCGAATGTATGTTCGATTGCGTTGTATGACAAGTATATCGCTTTTCAGTTATGATTGCAAGTGGGAATAAAAAGAAATTCAGCAAGAAATGATTCTAAGAAAATCTGCAGCGGAACCGAGCTTACAGCTCCGCTACAAAATCTGTAGGAAAGACTGCTTTACTTATGCAAATATTACAGTTCTCCCATCAAAACTTCATTGATGGAATCATAAGAGTCCTCCAATGCGTCAAGCGCCTCCGTAAGTGCATCAATCTCCTTCGGATCGGCTTCTTCCTCATCGTACTCCTCAACCAAATCTGCAAATTTATCCTTGAGCTGATCCAGATAATCTGCAATGTCCTGTAACTTCTCTTCCTTTGGTGCCAAAGGCGCAATGTCAATTCTTATCTCCATACTCCGTATCCTCCTGCTTGTTAATGATAGCTTCATTTACTTCAATACCGCCGCAAGCTGCTTCTCCGTCGCGTCCGGATACAGCTCACGTACATGTGCAAATATCTTCTCCCTACTATCTTCCGGCTTCTCGCTGTATGCCGTCGTCACCATGTCATAGCCCCACAAATCTTCCGGTTTACTGTAAACACATACCGGCATTCCGTACTCCAGTCCATGCTTGTTCCGCTTACACCGGAAGTCTTTCACCACCAGATATGTTTGCATCTGTAGCTCCGTCATCATGCCGTCAAAGTTTTTGTAACCATCTTTGCCTAATCCTGCCATCTTCTTTAGTTGCAATCCGATGTGTTCCTTGTCGTCGCCGGCAAGTGAACCCTCAAAGCAATCCATAATCCGTTTATTGCGGATATTCGCAAGTTCATCGTCCCATCTGGCATCAAAGTCGTAGCCATCGCGCCTGTAATTTGCAAATACCGGGAACCACTCCTTGCTTACAAATCCGGTTTTCTTGCCGAAGAACTTTCCATATACGACTTCTCCGGAACGTGCAATAATCTCCCGCCATTCCCACGGATCGTTCTCTGCGTCACCCGTCCACCAACAGAGCGGAGACACATGCTCTTCTGCAGAAAAGCCCTCTACCTCATTTTTAAACAGCGGCAGAAAGCCGATCTCATTTATCCAGTTAATCAATTCTCTATATGTACGGATTCGATACGGATTGTCCCAATCCAGTCCGTGCATAATCCATGTTCCGCTCTCGTTCGCCATCACAGCCATCTCCTATAACACCGAATACTCCAGATTCTCATATACTATTCATCTTCGGTACCCAGTCCATAGTGATACACTTCATTCAGCTTCGCCTGTGCGTCCTCAACCTGATGCTTCTCCACCAGTCTGTCTCTGTCACTGAGTATCGCGAGCATTTCATCAACGACGTCCTCAATGCGCGGTTTCGAAATCCTATACAAATATCCGAGCATACGTGTCGCCGTGTAATCCGTATTCAGTTGCTTGTATGCCAGTTCCCGGCAAAAATCGTCCGGATACCCTTTGGACTGTAATGCCCGAAACAATTCCTCGCTTCTGCCTGTCGCCATCGCTGTCACCAACCCATTTCATTCTTTATCCATGTCATAATGACCTTCACTAGATATTCCTGCTGTCTCTCTGTCAACGGTCTGCCTGCCGGAATCTTATGCCACTTCGCAATACACCCGCGGCAACAAGTTGCTGTCGCATGTTGCGCCACAAAGACAGGGTGTCCTCTCATCGGTGTCTGCTTTCCGTCATTCGACGGATTCGCGTCCGACAACCGATTCTTCACAAAATCTCCGGCGTGCGATTCGATAATCTCCATGCCCTTGTCCTTTACATAGAGCTTCTCCTTCTCGCTCAGATGAAACCTGCTGCGGAAGTTCGACCTTGCCAATCTTTCAAACAGGCTCCTGAACCACTCTTCTTCTGTCGGTTTATTTGTATCTGTTGTCATAGCTGCCACTTCCATCTGTCTATTCCTTTGCAATGTTGCCATCGACATCAAAATGCACCCAATCGCCTTCATTGATACCTTTATTGTACAGTTCCTTATCCGGTATCATCACGCTGATTTCCTTTCCGTCCTCGGAGCGGAGCAAGACCTCCGCTTGTATCTCGCTGCCGTCCTACGAATAATGAGGTCATGCTCTCGCTTCGCTCGCCATGACGGCTGTTCTTCTAGGCTCAAACTTCGCCTATGGCTCGTTTTCACTAAGAAAAATATGCCTCGCGGCCAAAGTCAGCTTCGTATATCTGTTTTACTATGTATGCTGCCATCACACATTCAGCTCCTGTATCGATGAATAATCATACCACAATCATATAATTTTATCATCTATAAAATCCTATTCTATGTTCGACTTCATACATCAACAACCGTCCGACGACTCTACTGTGTCCGACGCTGGTGTCGATTGAAATCAAGTTTCTTATTACATTGTTGGTATGTTCCAACGTGAATTACTTCCAACATAATCTTTTCCATATCTTACAGGATAAGAAATATACCTTGATATATTTACCACATTATGAAACAACTCGGTCGCTATAGGTGTTAATTTAACATCTATATGATAATGTCCAAAGAACCAATGACGGAAATGAAGATTAGACGCTATTTCTTCAAGGAAAATATTGGATGATGATTGAATATATCCCTCATGTATCAATTTAGGAGAATCTTTCACTCCACCCATCCATGATAACGGGCAATCATGGGTAATTACAAAGTCCACTTGGTTTTTAAAAGTTTTTAAATTATTTACAGCTTCATAGTAATCCTCTTTTGTGGGGAGTTCCGCCTCCCACCATGTTTTCCCCCTTATCCTTCTTGACTTATCAAAAGACAATGCTCCTCCAAAGCAGAAAAACTTAATCCCATCTAAACAGTATACTTGTCCTCGCATAAGATGATATACTGAATTAGATATTTTATGAACTTTACCACAATTCCAAATTTCTATAGGATATGAATTTAACATGTCAAAATTCTCATGATTTCCGTCCACAAATAGGACAGTATAAGGTAAATATTCATATAAGTTAATGACACGTGAAGAATCTCTGTCAAATACAGCACCACAGTCGCCGCATATAATCATAAAATCATTTTTTGTTAATTTTTTATATTTATTATCCAATAATTTTGCAAAATCATGCGTTCCATGAGTATCCCCTGTTACATAAATCATTATTAGTCACCTTCTTCTGAATATATATTGCGCAAATATCTGTACCACATATATCGAATTATTTACATTGAACTCAACCACGCAATTTAGTTCTCCAATCAAATTTCTATATCATCTGCATAATCAAAACTGCTTATTAGTAACACAGTTTGATTATGCAGATTAGCAGATATATAAATTATTTAGCTGTTATTTCCCACCATTTGAACCGCTCGAATAACTGCCTCCATATGAATAATCTTGCTTTGTGTAACCTGTTGTATCATTGTAGCTACCACCATACGAGTAATCTGGTTTATTATATCCTGTAGAAGCATTATAACTACCACCATATGATGAATCTGGTTTTGTATAACCTGTTTTTTCATTATACGTTCCACCATAAGCATAATCAAATCTTGTATATCCTGTATTCTTATTATAACTACCACCATATGAATAATCTGGTTTGTTATAACCACCATCGCTCGGGTTTCCATATCCACCACTATATCCCATATCTTTTTCCTCCTAATGTATAAAGTTTTAGTATTTTCAATAGGCATTAGAACTTAATACCTTCGTTACTGTTTGTAACTATTTATCAATTCATTATTTTCAATAATTGTAGATGTCGCGGACTTTATTGTACTTTCCGCTGAATTTCTTCCTGTATTCATATATTCCTTAATGAATATATTATTTAATAATGTGTTATCATTTGCAACCATATTCTCTATTGACTGCCCTTGATTATTATGTATGACTTGTATGTATTGCATATAATCCTGCATTTGTCTCAAACATTCACTGTCACTTTCAGCAGCATGAGAAGTCTTTACCAAATATATAATATTTTGTATCAGCTTTATAACTGCAACAACTATGCACTTAAAGAACAGATACATTAATTTGAAAATAAAAAATATAATCCCGACAAGTTCATTTCCCGTTTCGCCAATAACTCTAAAACTTTGTCCTATTGACCTAAAAAAGTCCTTCACAAAATTAAAAAACACGGCACCTAATGGCACAAAGAATACCATCATGACGGGATCATCAATAGATAGTGAATATGCCATACCAATTAAGGCTCCAATAGCCATTAGTACAATGCTTATCCATATTTTCTTTTTATTTTGATTCAGCATATTAACATTGTCACTTACGATCTGGCTGCAGCAATCATAGCAAAGCACTCTATTTGCAAATTCACCAGAAATCACCCTATATGAATCTGCGCAATCTTTGCATACACTTTTTCCGCATTTTGCGCATTGCGCCACAGCCGGTTCATTTGCATGAAAGTAACATCTTCTCACTAATTGTTGACTATTTTGAGCATTCATAATTTGTTGATTGTTCATATACATATTTTCCATCTCAAAACCTCTCTTTCGTTTATTAATATTATTACAACTCATATTAGATTTAAACTAGGGCGTTTTCCTTACAATCTTACCTAGTGCGTTTTTTTTCAATTTATTTCGTTGAATAGTAATTTCCGCTATTCTATTTGAAATATTGAAGTCTTTTAATACGTTTTTTAAATCTTCATTATTTACATTTTCATCTGAAACAATATAAATATTTAATTTTATTTTACAATTATTTTCTTCAGGAAGTATAAGGCATTCCTCTATGTTCTCAAGTTGACAAATTGCATTTTCAACTATTTCAGGCAAAATTTTCTTACCATCTTCAAAAACAATCATACTGTTTTTTCGACCTATCAGATAAAGGAAGCCATCATCATCCACATATCCTAAATCTCCTGTATACAATCTTCCATCTCTTAACACCTTATTTGTAGCATCTTTATTTTTGTAATAGCCAAGCATTACATTTTTACCAACTACAGTTACTTCTCCATCTATAATATCCACAGAGCAGCATGGTAATACTTGACCTACACTATTCTGCCTATAAAAATGGTCTCGATTCATACTTACACATGGCGAACACTCTGTAAGTCCATAGGCTGAATATACCCTTAAACCATATTGCGAGAACAATTCATTTACGTCATCATTTAATTTTGCACCGGCACACATAACCTTTTTCAATCTTCCACCTGTAGCCATTTCAAAACTGCCTGTACTTATAAGCATTGCATAAATAGCATTCACTAAAGCTGGTGGCAAATTCAAATTTGTTGGTCTATAATATCTTAACGATTCAAAAAAATGTATTTTGTCATTAGGAATACATATTGTTCCACCCGAAAATAGTGGTCCCAACAGATCCGCTATTACCCCGAACAAATGCGTATATGGCAGAATATTTACATATATAGCATTCTCAGGATATTCATATAATAGCATTCCTCCCCTCATATCACTTAACAAATTCGCTTGTGACAACATAACACCTTTTTTTTCAGAAGTTGTACCAGAACTACAAACTATTGTACAAACATCTTCATTATGAGAATCCTCTATATAGTCACTCTTATACTCCAAAATTTTATCCAAATCGCTCTCGGATATGACTTCGTATTCCTTTATATCTACATATTTTAAATCCTGTTCATCCATAAGCACAGCTATATTCCCAGAAATAACGATGGCAAAATACATCACGGCGAATTTCAGTGAATTGTTTGTATCAATGACAAAACACTTTCCTTTATTAGATGACAAAGCTCCCACACAAGATTTTACCATATTACAAAAATCACCATAGGTATATTGCTTATTTATTGACTTAAATGCAATATTATCACTGTATTTTCTTTCTATTTTTAAGATAAATTCCAAAAAGGTACCTACCTCATCTACACTATACATTGGATAATTTTTCATACAAAATCACCTCGTTTCAACGCATAAATTTCTACATCAATATATTCCCCATCATAATAATAGTACTCTTGTAACAAGGCAGCTCTCGTGAATCCTATTTTCGATGGCTCAATGAGATTATTTCCATCCAACAACCGGTTAAAATAGATATAGTTTAATGGATAATCCTCAAATAACCGTTTTATTATCAACTCATATGCCAACATCATATTTTCGTTTTCAACAATTGCCTCAGTTGTTATAATCTTAAGCTTACAATTAGAATCAAACATTCGAAAATCATATGTATAAGCATATCCAAACACCTTATCTTCTTCCGTACTTATTACAAAAAAATCATGATAATATCTCCTAATTCTTTCACGCATCTCTTCGATACCAAAATCAACACAATTGCTTTTTATATCAAACATTCTATAATTTTCAACTACTGATAAATAATCATCCGTTGTTAATTTTTTTAACTTCATTCCAACATCCCCCCTCGCTTAAATCGCACCTCTGGATAATAGCATGATAACCCTAATGAACACATTCTAACTGAATCAAATGGAAGTGCCATTTTATCTAAATATTCATCTTCTGAGGTACAATGCTCCAATAAATCAATATTACGACGTGTTACTTCTATATCATTAAGAACAGATTCTGCATCGTCTGCTCTACCAACTATTTTCAAAGAACATACCTTCATACTTTTCAATCTATATAAAGCACACATAGCACATGCATTATTGTGAAATAATCTATTATAAATTTCATCATTGAGTTCTATATTATGAAGTTCCCTAAATCCTCTTTTTGTTGTAATTATGTCCTTTTTATGTGTCCTCAGCATTCCACAAGTTGAACCGCACTCTGGTCGATGCATCCCCAAGCAATAGCAATCAGAGAACACGCAGCCGTTTCTCATAAAAAAAACCTCAACATCTATATCTGGTACATTCGTAGTTATGCTCTCAATCTCTTTCAAAGATAAATCCCGTGGAAGAATCACTCTATTTATGCCATAATCCTTATATATTTTAACTATATCTATATTATAAATTGCGCACATTGTACTAGCGACCGGTTTAAGTCCATATTCTAAAGCAATCTTACCTAATTCCAACTCTGATACAATAACTCCATCAACTTCAGCCTCTCTAAGTGCAGGGAAATATTCTTCCTCTATATATTTCAACTGGTCTTTACTATATATATTTGCATTTAACGTTACAAAGATTGAAACTCCTAGTTTTTTTGATTGTTTTATTATGTCAATCATACTTGCAAAATTGTACTTGTTCGCGTTTTTTTTAAATCCTGACATACGGTTTATATCAGAATATTTTCCAAATTCGGCAGTCCATTTATCATCATAAAATCCCATATACAACTCATTTGCACCTGCACTTACATACTTACTTATAAGTTTTTCATCATTAATTGGCACTAAAATGTTCATTTTTGTAATTCTCCCAATTTATCTATAATCTCTAAAAAAGGAAAGTATATTTCCCTTGAAACATTTGATAATTCGCATCTTTCACGTGTAAACGAATATATTGCTCGACCCAATCTATAGATATCAATTTTTGACTCATTGTAATATTCACAATAATGTTCATAAACGCTCAAACATTCTTGCTTGCAACTATCATTTGGTCTAAATTTTAAATCTATATTTTTGTTTATAGATGCAAATTTACAAATATTTCCAGTAGACATATAACAAAATGGAATATGTATACCTATGTTGAAATCATCAATATTATCCGTACATATTTTGTTACACACCTCGTCCAATTCAATCAGAGAAATGTGTTCTTTTATTTCCCTGTCACAAATAATTTTTGCAATTTCCGGCTTTACCACTTCAGTATAATAATACTCTGGTACTCGTAAATCCCTTGGCTCTTTAAAGAAAAGCCTTCCTAAATTAATTTTTATATTAAATTTTTCTTTTATGTAAAACAGCATCCCTAAATCATTTACCGTAACCTCATCAATAATTTCTTCTGAGGAACTTATAATTTCTGAAATAACTTTTTTTGATATATTAATATCCTTTTCACTAAAGACCGGTATAACTAATGTGAGTTTCATATTATTGTGTTTTGCATAATAAAATAACTTATTCATGAACCTTTTCATATATATAAAATATCTGCTACAAAAGTATGAACCAATATATATTCTATGATAGGAATCTAAATATTTGTACATAATAGAGTCAATATCAATAATCCCTTCATCATATATTTCACATAAATTAATACATTTCATTTTCAATATATCTCCCCAATTTATTAATAAAGTCAGTTTTGTTCATAGACAGAATGTGCATATTGTAATAAGCATTATCATAATATTTATAATCAGGAATAATTCCTTCCTCTATGAAGCCAGCCTTTAAATTGCTTATTAAACTCTGACGATTGTATTCATAAATCTCTATATAAATTTTTCTCAAAGGATACTCCATAAATAACTTTCTTATAAAATTTATAGCAATAACTGCGCCTAATCCCATTTCTCTAAATTTTTTTGAAATATAAACACATATCTTACAATTCCCATTCAATAACGAAAAATCGTAATTATGTACATATCCTATGGTTTCCCCTTTAAGTTCAACAAGGAGGAAATCATGAAAACTAATTTTTAATTGCCTAACAAACCAATCTTCAAATTCCTTCTCAGTATTACAAAAAATCTTAGTCGAAAATAAATACTGATCATCGTTATTCATACTCTCATACAGATAATGTATATCTTTTTTTAGATTTGGAATTTGAAAATATATCTCCTTCATTTATTAACCTAACCTCTCTGCTCTTTTTTCTGCATAATTTTGTATATTTAAAATTTCATCTATTTTGAAAGCTAAACAGCCCCCACTACACTTCAAAATTGTCCTATCATAACAGTCTGCACATTTACTGGAATAAACTGTGTTATACGCATAAGCATCAATTGTCCTAGTGTAATAATTTATTAAATCTCTTATACCCTTAAAATTTTCTATATTAACTTTTGTATATTCCGACAATCCAAAACACCTAACTGCTGTAAGATCCTGTCTTATATCTATAACTGGTGAGCACGTAACACATCTATTACTTATATTGCTTTGAGCTATATGTTCTTTTATAAATTTGTTTTTTAAATATATTCTAAATTGTTGCAATTCAGTTTCATCTATCAAACATGATGGTATCTTATTGCAATCAAAATTAGGTATAATTTCATTATCTAACAGTTCATGAAAAAAGCTAAACATTCTGGGCTTCATTTTTATAAAGTATGCATGTGCGTCAGTATTCCTTTCTTGAGAAATATTAGGAACTGTTAGCGATACTCTAACATGCTGGAAGCCAAAACGCTTCAACAAGTCAATCATATAATCATATTCAAAGTTTTCACCATACATATTTATTCCCAAAGTTATGGAATCTTTGAATTCCTTCCTCTCAATAATATTTTCTAAGTTGTCACACATATGTTCATAATTATTCTTGCCTATATTTGGGGGTGGGTTGCAATTTATTAATAATTTTATCTTACGGTTTGTTATTATATCCCAGTATTTATCAATACATATCCCATTTGTATATACAACTATCGTTTCAACACGCTTATCATGAATTAATTTTCTAACTAAATATTCAAAATTGGAATGTATTGTAGGCTCACCACCAATTAATCCAACTGAAGAGTGACTACCGTCGCCAACTATAAAATCTACGGCTTTATCAAAAGCCTCTTCTGAAATTTCATTTCTATCTTTATTAACAAATTCGTTTGCAAAACAATACGGACATCTTAAGTTGCAAACATCTGTCATCATAATATTCGCCATTTTTTCTTCCTATTCTGTCAAGCCCAAAATTCAAGTTTTTCAAGGCTTTGACGTATTTTATTTACCTTCCTATTAGTGTATTGAATTTAACAATCCTTCTACCGTTAAATCATTTGAAAAACATTTTATATCAACACTTTTTTTATACTTATCTTCTAATAATCCTATAATAACCATCATATCAAATGAACACAGTCCCAAATCATCATATAACTTACTATGTTTCTGAATCTCTAGTTTTTCATTACCTGTAACTTCCCAGATTATTTTTTTTAATAATTGAACATCCATATAACTCCTATTCTGAGGCGGTGGGTATACTTCCACACTCTCTCCCTCTCTCTGTCCATGCAAAAAATTGAAATAAACATAATATTTATCTTATTTCCCAGAGTAATTACTTGTGTACGTTTCTGTCGATGAACCATCATGATAATATGTCGAAATATATTGTTTTCCCTTACCCGGCGTAAACCTAGTTCCTTCAAAGCCACCCGAGCCATCTGAAAAAGTAATGTTTTTCCCTGACACATATCCATCAACACCATCTGAACCTTTTAAATATGTAGATTCTCCACTATATCCCATTGCCAATTCGCTTCTTTCTAAATTCACTAAAAGTACAACTATGAATAACTAACTATATACTAAGCTGCTACTCCAAAATTCATCTTGATTGCTCCACACTATCACTCAACGATTCCCCAGTGTTTGAACCTGACGATGATAAATCTATTCCATCACTAAAAGATTCCTGTCCGCCTCCAACATCGTCCATCGAAAAAGGTGTATCGCTCAGGCTAGTATCCTCACTAAACGAATTATCACTTAATGTATTGGCATCAGATTCACCTGCCCAATGAAAATCTTCATCATCTTCCATTTCGAATTCACTTTCCTCCCCTTGTCCTTCTGTCATTCCTTGAAATGTCTCATTTGACGAATTGTCAAACTCACCTTCAGCCTCTTCAAAGTCATTTTCTTCCGAAATATCAGATTGCTCTTCAAAATCACCATTCTCCTCTATGCTGCCATCATCTTCACCATGCAAAGATTCTCCCATTTCATTCATATCTTTAACAGATTCGTCATTTCCAACCTCAACATCTTCCGCTCCCACATTAGAAAACGAATCGTCCTCTAACTGTAAATCATCCTCATTACTTGTGCTATATTCTTCTTGTGGTGAATTATTTCCATCAAATACTGCTCCCGTCTCAGAAAATGAATTACTATTATCTTCGGAAATATCCGACTGGTTTGAAACTTCATCCTCTGCAAACGAATTCTCACTCAATTGTGCTTCTCCAGCCTCGTCAATATTTCCACGTTGCATATCCAAATCGTCTTCTGATGTATAATCTCCGGCTTCAGAAAATGAATTTGCTTCTTCTCCATAAATTTCTTTCCGCAGTTCAGCCATATCTGCCTCACGTCGCTGACTAATTATTTCTTCCATTTCTGATCCGTCTTGCATACCATCATTACGCATCTCATCACGATATATCTCCATGCGCTTATCAACAGACGCTTCACCACTTGCCATCAGTTCTTCCTTCGTAGGCTGTCGATAATAATCATTTGTTAATTTTAGAGTTTTTGCCATATCTTCCTCATCTCCTTTATAATTATCTACAATTTCATGGCACTGATCCGTACTCATATTTTTCATATTATACGTCTGCTTAAGTTCATCACATTTAGCAGAAAATCTTGCAGAATTTTCTGTAATTCCAAGTTTGTTTTCAAAAATATGTATTTCTCCGGACCCCTTATGCATGCTTGCCGGAATCGCAACAGCTTGTCCATTCTTCCCAATATGATGATGGATAAGCACCTCATTTTTAAAGCCCTCATATTGAGGAAAATACTCACAAAATTTTTTATCAACCAAAGGAGATTCTCCCTTTTGAATTCTGCTTGTATTCTTTTTGCTAAAAAATTCAGGGTGTCTATTACTTAGCTCTTTAAAATAGTAATCACTATTCCTTTCCCATCCCTGTGAATTTGCAGTTGACATTCCTTTTCCTTTATATCTCATAGAAATGACAAGCTCATCCGGATGATTCAATGTATAGCTTCGTCCTTCAGACGTAAATCTTTGCGCTTTAATTTCCTTCTTACTCACATTCTTATAAGCGTATATTGGCATATTACTCACACGCCTCCATATCATTTATAAGATTACTTAATGAATGGCATATTTTTCTTATTTTATTAGTGTCCTGATCATATAAAAATAGTTCACATTCTTTATAATCATAGAATACCAAATATTCATCTACAAACTTAGAATTAGCTGCCCCAATTAACAAATAAGTTGCATTCTTAAAATAATGTTCAGCATCCTCATGTAACTTGTTTACATACTCCCCTATACTGTTAGGTTCACAACAATAACCGTTTGTATAGAAATAATAAATCACGCCATCATACTGTCCATTTAACTGAGCAAAATAATACGTCAAGTAAAATTCGAGTATTTCTTGATTCAATATATACTTTAAGTCTCGCAATGTGCTTTTCTTTATATCATCGCTTACAGGAACTAACTTCCATTCAACTTCTCCTTCGTCATCTGGAACTGATATCTGTATATCCTTACGCATATCTTCAGAATATGCTACCGTTGGCAAAGTCTGATATTCACGCATATACAAATTATTTAATTTTCTATAATAATTTTCTAATGCTTCTTTCATTTTGTTTTTCATACAATCACCGTATGGACTAACTCTCCGTTACAATTATCTAATATAAATATCTCATCATTCCTCAGCCTGGCAATTTCCTCAGGCTTGATGATGCTCTCTCTCTTCACACTGATATTTTTACTTGATGTCATGCTATACGAAAAATTCCCTATCAAATTTGTGTTATCAGTATATGTGTCATTGATTTCCTGCTTGTCATACTCTCCGACTATTTCAGAAAACTTTTGACACGAATACGATGACATATGCTTTAATATAAGGATTTTTGATGCCTTCCCAACAACAGAATAAAACAATTTGTCATCGCCACCAAATTCTGAGTAAACATCTGTTCCTGATAAACACAAAACCGACTGACTACCCGCTGATTGCGCATACCTTTCTACCAACTGATTATTCACAACCGGTATACTATCAAAACAAAGGAATACCTTCTCACCTTGGCTTTGTAACATTTCTATTTCTGACATTAGTAAATTTAACAATAATTCGTTTTTTGCTGCTCTTAAATCAATGGCCACCGCCCCTCTCATTGTAGCCGTTTTCATAATATTCACAGCATTCCTCAAATTGTTTTTCTTAGCAATAATATATTCTGCCTCATTCCTCAATTCAGCAAAGAAATTCTCTATATTGCCCCTCTCCAATTCACCCTGAACAATCTGAGACAACAATATTCTAGCAATATCATCAGTAATTGTTCCTTTTTCAACTTCATCATTTATCAAATCACTTAATTTCATATGCGGGCAGGTAATATACATCCATAAATATGGTAATATACCTTTCGCACGCATAAAGCCTGAAATACCATCAATGTAATATTTTCCGGTACCTTTAATTTCATATTTATCAGTCGTAGAATTCATAATAATATGGCATATCTGGTTATCATTTAATCCTCTAAACGGCTCATAATATGGGAACTGCCCATTTAAATATGACACATTAACGGTTCCAAAACATTTCACGAGATAGTTTTCCAAATTATAGTTTCCTGCATGAATTACTACAGGCACATATCCTTGACTATATGCACATTCGACACTTCTCGCCAACGCTCTATATCGAATATACTCATTTTCTCCTGAGATTAAAATATTACCAATAGGCTCAGTATTATCAAAAAACGCTTCTATTTGACTGGGATTATATTCAATAATTCCCTGTGCTTCTACATTTCCTTTCTGAATCTTGCGTATCTGCTTTCGTTGTTTATGTCTCTTTACCAAAGCCCACGCTAAACCTATAGGAGAGTCAAACGCATCATTCATATCACCCATAAATTATCTCACCTACCTATATTCATCAAATTGAAATTTAAAAGGCTCTCTAAATGGAAAACCAACTATTGCTTCCCCTATATTAAGATCTCGCATATCCCAATCCTCAACCACATGTGCATTTTTTTGTTCTTCAGTCATAACATTTGACAAGGATTTCCTTTGCTCCATAACAACATTTTCTCCGTATAAATCTGTAATAAACTTTCTGGTATCCGCATCATTAGCTCTGAAAGCAAATACAGAAGAAAATCCAGCCAATATATTTTTACCACGATATTCACCATACAACTCTGTCATCTGATTTACGCTTTGAATACCGGCTACAATTTTCAAGCCCAGGCTTCGCCCAAAATTTACGGCATCATCTATGTGTTGCAAATAGGGAAGCAACCGAAACTCATCAAAAAACATATATACATTTCCTTTATGCTCACTACGTCCCAAGGTCTCTTTTAATGCTAAATCTATAAGCAAACTATATATTGGAGACAATGTATTTCCAAGCGCAAGATCATACTCTATAAACAAAGTCTTGCCACCTCTCTGCCTTACAAAATTTCTAATAGAGAATGAACCGGTATCGGCAAAAACGCCCACTAATATTTTTCTTAAATTAGACAGCATCTCTGCGTATACGCCCAGCGATTGATTGTTTTTCCCATCTCCAATATAGCTTGCTACTGATGCATATCTCGGATGCGCTTCAACCATCGCTTTAATATGCATAATTGTTGCTGAATCCAAAGATTTTTTCAAAACAGAATTATAATAATTACGTCTTTTAAAATCCTGTTTTGTCTTTCCTGTTTCCATCAAGCACATAAGCATACCCGCAAACAAATCTCTTGCCGCATTCGGGAAGAATGGATCTTTGCTCTTATCAATAGATTCTTTAAAAATAGACCACGATATTTCCTGCACATTATTCTCAATTTCTTGCCAATTCCAACCGTCAGCCAGAATTTCTCTATATAAATTCCATTTTTCTGATTTATCCCTATACTCTACAGAATTTCCTATTACCAAATCATCAGATTTCCCGAATTTACCATAATAATCACCTTTCGTATCAAAGACAATTAATATATCATCAGGCGTTAGTCTTTTTTTTAATTGACTTAATATATGATAAATCGCATTTGTTTTGCCTGAACCTGTACCTCCAGACATCAATATATGTTTACTCATAATATCATTATCAACATCAAGTCTAGCTGGAGCTTTAGCATAAATTCCAGGTATTGAAATATATGGTTCTCCACTGCACAATTTATTATATTCCAAAAGAGAACCGTATATAGGTTTTCTAATAATACTCACGCTCATTCCTGCTCTCCTCCCGCTTATCATCTGCAATATCGATATATATATTATTGAGTATATTTAACAAAACATTATAAGTTGCTGTATAATCTTCACTACATAATACCTTTTTGCCTGCCCCTGCTTGCTCATCAATATCTTCGAATTTTACTTTCTGTTTATTACAAGCGATGGTTTCAAGAACCTGAATCAACATATCCAATTCAATCCTTGTTTCAATGCTTTTGTTATTACCATGATTTATGAAATAGTTTTGCAAAGCATCCCACAAAAAATCAGGAATCAAAGTCCGGTAAAAGTCAGTTAATTGCAATAGCTCTGCCCATTCATATTCATTAAACTGATATAGCATTCAATTCTCACCTTACCCTAATATGCACAATACGCCTTTCAATATTTGCATAGGTCTGCCACGTTGCACTTCTACACAATTTTTCTATTTCCTCTTTTATAGCTTGATTAACAAACCCTTCAATATCTCCTTTTTCTATGCTCATAGGAAGTGCAACAACAAAATCATTTTTTTTGTTAATCAGACAATCTCTAATATATATATTTAGATCATACTTATTAATGATTTTTTTGACGTAAGAACTGCTCATGCTGTTCTTGTATGCACGCGGCACAGCGTTTAAATTATAATAATGGTCTATCTGTGTAGTTTTTTCATCTGTCAAAAAATAATCATATCGTATAAAATCAGTCAACGATAATGTCGCATCATATGTTACGTCAACATGGAACCAATCTTGCCCTATCTTAACCATATTCCATGCATGTTCTTCTGAATTTACTAGCAATCCATTAAAACCTTTGCCTCTAACAATTATGCAGTCCACTCCCATCTTATCCAATATATATTTATATAATTTAGAATATCCATCACAAACTGCTCTTCTATTTAAAAGAGCACCTGCAATTGTATGTACTTCGTAACTATCATCATTGTCATATGTAATATTTCTAACTAATATATCATGCAGACGCTTTGCCATCTGTATATTATTCATTCCTACAAGTCTCGAACAGATAATGTCAGCTTGCTCCTCGCATTTCTTTCTCATATCTACAATTATATTTTTTTTGTAGATATATTCAGGACTTATATACACATCACTTCCGTACATATAACAATTCCATTCTTGAACATAAAAAATATCCGGATATGAGTCCAGCACATTATTCATAACATCATTCAAACTATTTAATGAAATATTGTTAATGTATATCCTTTTTCTATATCTTAAAATCTCTCTATATACTCTTTCCGTTAATATGTTATTAATGTATTTCATATTCATATACCGATGGGGAGTCGCACGCTTCCCATTTCATATTTTGTTCTTTATTATAATCTAACAATAAACTTCCTGATACATAAACCTCTCGACCTTCACTATCAAGCGTTGCGTCAAAATCAACAGTTACACTTTTATCAAATATCCCCATATATATATCCTTACCAGTAATGTTCACACCTCTAATACTTCTGTCTGTAAAAATTAAATAATATTCATTATTGACATCTTCTGATAAATCCACCCAATAACCACTAGATGCAAGAAAATATCGCAGCAATGATTCATCCACCGAATTAAGCATAGCATTTTTCTTAATAAGATGATTAGCAAATAAACAAATCACTAAAAGCACAACAATTAATATTGGAATGTTGTTTTTTACGCTATTATTCATATATTTCTTCTCTCCAAATCAATATTATTAATTACGCGAAATATGAATTGTAAAATCCGTATCTACGTTCTTTCTCTTTACTTTTATAGTATATTTCTGTTCGGTATCTAGTTCTATTTCATACTTGTTAGAATCCAAAGTATCATCTGAGGAATCAAACTGTGCAATTACACTTCCTGACTGGTTTAACAGGTCTATATTTACCCCACCACTGTTGCTTGTAATCGTTCTTATTGTAACACTCTGACTTTTACTACAAGATGGTCCATCATCAACTATAAACGAAAATGAGTTTTCTTTATTGCTCGAATCAAACGAACCCGAATAAACCAAAGTATTGAACGGCATATCTCCAGTTAAAACAGTCTCAACAACATTACTTCCCGCAGGTGTCATTTTTTTACTCCATCTAACGTTTTGAATTATACAAAAACTCAGCAATACCACTACAAAGACAACTAAAGCAATTAATTCACCTCGAATTGTCTGTTTACGAGATGGTTGCTGATTTTTCTGAACCTTAGTATATGTTCCGGCATTTGTCAACGCAGGTGGTGTCACACTCGTATTTTGTGATACCGTTTGCTTCTTTGCCATATTTATTCCGGCATTAAACTTCTTGTCAATCTCACACCATGGACATGTCCTTAACCCTTTCATATACTGATGTGCAGGATTTACTTTGCACTGTTTAAGCATGCTGTAAAATCTCTCAATTGCTGCATGCCACTCTCTGGCTGTTGGTCTGAGCTTAGGGTTCTGCCTTCCATCTATAAAAGCTTTATCGAAAAGATCAATTATTTCTTTAGGAAAGACGCTTTTATCTGGCACCGCTGGTGACATATGAACATTTCCTGGTTTAAAACAATATTGATCCATTTCAATTGCTTTATTTCCTATTCCTGGAATAACCGTTGATAAACTTTGATTAGCAGTTATGCCGGCAAAGGGTGTATAACCGTTCATAAAAAGTCTAAATATGTGAATTGCTAACGCGAAATTATCTGTTTCCTGTGTAAATGTCTCAAGAGGCGCTGTCTCATATGTATAATTTGTATTTTTAAATTTTGCCAGTAATTCTGGCGCAACATATCCATCCAAGCATACCTTACATCTATATGTGGTACCTGTTGCTTTATCATATATATGATATGAATCCGTATCCCAAAAAGCTACATGCCCTGTATTCATGTCTACGCCAATATTTGCCGGATTAAAATCTCCAAATACAAATCCAGCTCTGTGAACAGCATCTATAACAGCACATATATTTTGAGCAATTATCATTTTTTGTTCAAATGAAAGCTGTTTATATTTGGCAGAACCATATGAATAAACAAAAGTCAATTCGTCAGAAACATTAATTTTCGGCATAACAAATCCTATAAAAGTCCCAACGGTATCATACAAAATATCCAACGGCCATGCTATCTGCGATAAGACAGCCTTGTTTGGTATATTTTTTACCATAACTATAAGTTTCTTTTCAGTCTCTTTCTTCCTTGCACCTGAGTTATATATTTTTGCACACCTATCATTATCCCCTATAATTTCATAGATATCACCTTCACCACCACCGCCAAACGGACTCGAATCAAGTTTATAATATTTCCCAGATAAGCCTCTCACATTCATTTTAGTTCCTCCCAAACCTTAACCAAAAAAGAATTTCCCTATGGCTCCAATATCATATATAAATATGCAAAATATCAAAGACGATACAAAGCCCAACGCATTACCAATAACCCCAAAAATAATTGCAATCAAATATTTTAAAATAACTCCTTCAGTTTCTTTAATCTTAGCAAAAAACCACATTATGGCTGATATAACACTAGTAGCTAATATTATAATCGAATATATCAAATCAGCCTTCGTTTTGATGCCGAAACCGCATATCACAACCAAAAAACGGTAATCAAAATATGCCAACAACAAGCCAACAAAAACTGTCACTAACGCTTTCAAAATTTTACTATTTATATTGAGTACATTTCTATTTTTAGAATTCGTTTTTGCTTTCTTATTTGCTACTAATGTACCCATATTCTGAGTTTTTTGATGCAATTTACCGCTTTGTTTAGCAGCAACTGGCACATTTGTAAACGTTTTTTGTTGTAATGATATATTTTGCTTTGTCGTCGTTACTTTATTGCTGAATGTCTTTTGTTGTAACGGGTTACTATTTTGTTCCATTAATATTTAAAATGCCTTTCTCATTGTTTATCATACTGCTTTGTCATTAACAAACACCTTATTATAAATAGATGTCAGTATTGGTCAGTCATCTTCATGATCAATACATTCACTATTATTTTGTTTTTTATAAGCTTTCTTGTTATACTCATCTTTAAATTCACGGATAAGCACATTCCAATCAGGTTCTTGATAATATTGTTTATCCTGCAACATTGTCTCTATACTGTCATCTATAAGAGCAACAAGAGTTTTATCATCGTCAACAACCCGCTCTGGCAATTTATCAATATATAATTCTCTCGATTCAATAACTTTTTCAAATTCGTCATTTAAAATATCATCATCAAAAGGACCCATGAAAAATTTTGCTAATGCTGTATAAATATTGACCTCTTTCTCCTTTAAATATACAGGAAAAAACAGTTCATAAATTCCATCGGTTGCCAACATAACACTTGATACTGCTTTATCAAACTTTTTAATAATCCAATACTGTTCACCAAAACATAAAGGAAAAACCCTACCCTCATCATCACGCTGTTGTTTTGTCACATTATAATATTTACCATCTACTCCAAGCGCAATAATTCCACTATCTCCTGAATGTCCATAATATAAACAACCATCGTACAGTACACAAAGAGATAGTGTTGTATCGTATTGTTCTATATCACCACCCTCTTCTTTCACGCGTTTTTCTATAGCTTTAAGTGAAGAATTAAATGCTAATCTTATAACATCAATAATCTGCTCTTCTGTAGACTCTCTGGTTATCGTTTCCCTACAAATATTTACAGATGTTTCCGCAGCTATACAAGACGCAATGTCGGAATGGATTTCACTTCCAAGTCCATCAGCTACTGCAGCAACACAAACGCCTTCGTCTAAACAGCTAATCCTATGAGAATCTTGACATATAAGATTATGTTTCATATGCGCTAATCCTGTTTTTGAAAATCCATATGTATGTATCAAATCAACACTCTCCTACATCCAATCATCTGTATTTTTGTCAACATTCTCCGGCAAATCTACTCCCTTTGCCTTTGTTCCCGGAACACTTTGTGATACGGATCTCATGCTTTTATTTACCCAGTCGAAAAAACCAGAAAAATCCGTTCCGTTGAGTTTTAGAGCTCTTTTACCACCACACAATTTATTCAACATAGCATTATCAGCGCCTCGAACCGCAAGACTCCATAAATGTAATTTTCCTTTTTCATCTAAATCAGCAATTTCCTTTGCTATTTCGTCTATCGAACCATTAGGATAACCATCTGTTATCATAATAATCCACGGTTTATATGGTACAGTTCCTGTAGCTTCCAAATAAAATTTACTTCTTTCTTTAACCATATCGATTGCCATCCTAAGCCCTTCTTCCATAGCAGTACCGCCACCAGCTGTCAGTTTTACCGGCTCCATATTAGAGATCGGACACCATGGCTGAACAACTCGAACTGTAGAATTAAACTCTACTATGGCAACATCAAGAATTGCCTCTGTTCGCTTATCTTTTATTACATCTCTTTTAAAATTATTTAACCCTTCATTTAAAGACTCGATAGCCTCACCACTCATTGAGCCAGAGGTGTCAACCAAAAGCATGCAAGCCATATGTGATTCATTTGGATTAATTATCGCAGGATTATCATCCCATTCATCGTAAAGTCCCATTTTTTATCTCCTTTTCACATCAAATTTTTTCTCAAATCAATTTCTTCATCTAATCTAGAATTTGTATTAATTGCCTGTATATTTCCATCCAAAAACTCCTTTTTTAAAATTTAAAAGTTCTCCTTTCATAGTATTAGTGAAATCCGCTGGAAACATTTTTAACTTAACAAAGAACTCATATTTGTTTACCTCCCTCTCTACAAAGTCATGCGCTCGTCCATAATCTTTTTTATTATATAAAAGGTACGAATATAGTGCGTTGACCGCTCCTTTATATACAAAAAGTTCTACCGGAGTAAAGAAAGAAGGCAGTTTATCATTAGGTGCAGACTCTAACGCTCTTAGTTCGTTGTATGCCTTATATCTTTCAGAAAGCAACTTATCAATTGCCTGTTTTGGTTCTTCCCCCAATGATTTTAAATACTCATAATGGTAATCTCCTGAAGAGAAATAAATATTACCTCGTAACAGTTGGTATTTAAACTCGTCCTCAGCCCCTTTGTATGCATCCGTTACCTTTATTGCCTCCTTAACACAATCAAATTTTCTTAGCAACTCTTGTGATCTATTCTTGTACACATCCTCGCAAGACAACCTATATAAATAAAATCCATAATAATACATAACTCCATAATGCACATTTTCCAGAGCTGACCTATCGTAATTCGAGTTTTCAAACTTCCCTTTCTGTCTATATAACTTCTCAACATCTACATATAATTTATTCCATTTGTTATACCAATCCACTGTGTCATTAAGTGTCTCTACATTATGCATTTCGTCTTCATACTGTTCATATGAATTTTTGCACTCCAACACTTGGCTAATATAATCAACTTCTTCAGCCTTAAACATATAGTATTTATTTTTTTCTTTCGCCTCATCTCGTATAGACGTAAAAATATCAATATCGCCCTCCGTATCAATATATTTTTTTGAAAATTTATACGCAGTCTTCGCCTTTTCGCATAAATCACCCCAAGCATCTCTAAGCATGTGTGGGTTGACTATGTTCGTCTGTTGAAGATTATTATATTGCCTCATTACCTCATTTTTTAGCACTGCATACTCATTGTCAGACGTTTTCTTCTTGAAAAACATAATTATTTCCTCCCTCGTATAATAATAATCTCTCGGAATCTCTAAGCTAGTAAATACAAGGCCTTCAGATCCCTTTTTTATTAAAATTCCCCACTTTTTTGCCAAAAACACTTGACAACTTCATCGAAAAATGCGGCGTTCTGCGCCTATTGATTAATATGAACCATCGCTTGCGGCGACAGATATTTTTCGTTTGGAGGCGACTTTTTATGTTACCTGTTAACTGTGGCAGTCATGCCGACTACCAACATTTTGTTGTTACTAATTTTCGTAAATATTATCCTGACGCTCTTGCCCGCTCTACCTGGGATATTGTCGAACGTTTCTGGAATCTAGATTTATCTTTCACCGATACTTTTACGTCTGATAAATATTCTAAATTCGGTCCTGCGCCAAGAACTTCTTCCTCTATGCAGCGTTCTTACCTTCTTTCCATTGACTTTAAAGTCACTTCGCTGACAGAATGGGCTGCCCAGCTTAAAATGAATCCTCTTTATGCCATCCTCAGTGGATTTGAACCCGGTAATACTCCCGGTGTTGGTACTTTTTATGATTTTATAAACCGCTTATGGAACTCTGATGATGATCATATGTCACCTCATATCCATCCTCTTAAAACCAGGGTTAAGAAGCCTAAAACAAAAGGTATGAAAGCTGACTCCGTGGAAAAAGTTACGGTTGCCGAACTTCTTCCCTCTTTGGAAAATACGTTTTTTTTCTGCTCGCAACAGAACCATTTATCAAAGCTTCTATTGCTCATCAAAATGGTTCTGCTGCTTGCCTTGCCACACTCTTTCACGAAATAATTCCTAACACACTAGTAAATAAAACCTAATAATTACTTTCTCGTGAAATAGCCGCTACACCCAGATGAACTCTCCCATGGATAGTAGTATGCATGATTTCTGGTGCACCAAATCTTGCCACTACTGTCTTTCTCTCCCGGATCAGACCATCCACAAGCCTTGCAGTCATATGCGCAGCATGTTCCTTCCGGCAACTTTACGTTAGCTTTGACTTCTTTCATCTTTGTGTTCCTCCTTATCATTGGATTTATTTAAACCAAATGTACGTAACATCTGTTTAAATCAAGGTTATCTCTTCTGCCGTGACATCTCCACACCTGTCAACCATATACATGATGAACCTTGCCTTGTTACCTATAACGACTAACGGAAATAATATTCTTTCCATATCATTTGCCTTCATAATAGCTTGGGCATATACTATGTCTGCATATGACAACGCAGGTTGCTTTTCTTCATGGCTGTGTACTACACCTACAAATTGTATGTCTTGCTTTTCCCATTCTGATATGACTCTATTTACATTATCTGTGTCCGGTTTATATGTATTGCTGTCACACTTACCAGAACTATCAAAATAATATGCGCATATGATTCCGTCTTTTATTCCTAACACACCGCCCGTTTCCGGCAATACACTGCCGATGGTGGATATGATTTGACCGTATATATCTTTTAATATGTTCATTTTGTTAAAACGTCATTGCCTTGATTCTGTTAAGCTAATCCCACTAAATGCAGGAAAATAACCAGATGGATATTTCATCTAAACCCTCTTTGCTCCACATACCATACAGACTTTTGCGAATTCCGAATTTAATCCATTACACATCGCACATCTCCATGTAGACGCTGCCAGAACGTTTGTCTCCTGAAGATCAGACATATCCATCATGCCATCCCCCATAAGAACGCTTGTCTCTCCAGCCCTCATTGAAGCGGCATTCTGCATATTACTCTCTGCCAATATTAGCATCTTCTGCGGAGCAAATACCACAGAATGTCGAGCCCGCATCTTGGTCCGAATATCCTCCATATTTAAATTCATGCTTGTGCTCTATTCTTCTGAAAAGGCTAGATCAATGCTCTGTTGTCTCTGTTTCTTCTGTAATCTCAGAAATTGTCATTTCTGTCCTTCCATACGTTGATGTAGCAGTTTTCTTCTTTCTATTCCATAACCATCTTCCTCAACTCGCCATAATATCTCCGGCTCACTGGAACTTCTATCTTCCCACACTTTATAGATGTACGGCTTATTTTCGATTTATCTGCCATGCGAACCATAAAACTCTGATGCACGCGGACAAATCCATTATTGACCAGTTTCTCCTCAATATCGGAAATCTTCGAATAAAATGTCATCTCTCCACACCCCAGATGCAAGACGATTTTCCGTCCTCTGCTCTCTACATATTCTATAGATGCAATCGGGATTGTCCTCTTTTTCCGATTGATAATTGTCTCCAAATAACGGTCATTTTCCCTTACTGACTCCACATTATTTTCAACCATATTACACACTCTCTCCTAAATGTTTTATCCTTCGCAAATCTATTTATTTTTACATAAATAATCTGTCATTTTTTACATAATATCACATAAATTTTTGTTTTTTTGCGTTCATGCATAATTGGTGCGTATTCCGTCAAAATTGGTTTTTTTGCCTGTTTTTACTCCTCTTTTTTGCTCTGTTTATACACCTGATTGATCCCCGTAGACGCAAATCCAGACATAATCCCAACTGAAATCGCCGTAATAATATCTTCCGCTGGAAAGCTTTTCATCACATACATGGCAGGCACCGCAACGATTCCTCCCACGATGCCGACAATCACTGGAATCATTTTATCGCTGATTTTTTTGCTTGCCTTACACCCAATCCCAACCAGATAACAGATGATCACAATGGGAAGTACCGTTACATAACTTGAAATATCCATCATTTCACCCAATATATTTTCTTATATTATTTTTATGCCATCTTGATTCCGACTGTCCGCATATGAAATAAATCTTATTTATCCAGAATATTATTTTTATTGAAATATTTTCTAATCTCTACGCAGAAAATATATTTGACGCATATTTCAGGCAACTATATAATTAATTTGTTTTTACACATGGACATATAACAGACTTCGATGATTCTATTCGATTTTGAATAGGAATTGTATGAAAAAGGAGATTATATACGATGATCAAATTGATTTAATTACCGGTTTCTTAGGTTCCGGCAAAACAACATTTATCAAAAAATATGCCACTTACCTGATGCAGCAGGGAATGAATATCGGCATCCTGGAAAATGATTTTGGTGCCGTGAATGTCGATGCCATGTTGTTGCAGGATATCTCTCCGGCAGGACACTGCAGCATCCCAGCATCTTTATTAAAGCAGAAACCTTCCTCAAGGTTCCCGTTTGCTGCAGCAGCTACTGCTGTATTGGTCCTGGCAATCAATGTAATCTCTCTTCCGCAGACTTCCAGATTGTCATCACTGACATATGCCATATCGCCTATAACTTCTGTAACTTTTATTCCATTTTCCTTCGCGTTTTCTATCAGTTTTGGTAATTCCTGCCCATCTGGTGCTCCTCCATCTGTTACAGTGATCCCCGCAATGAGACGTTCTTCAGTCATCGCAAGATGATTCTTATATCCATAGAACGTACTGGTTGCCGTTTTATGTCCGAACCGTGCATCTTTATCATCTTTGGATCGGATTTCTTTGAGCCGCTCATCTTCTAGTAGTTCTTTCATTTCATGAGAAAGTTTCTGTATCTTTTTATTTTCACAGGATTTTATTCCTTCCTCCAGAACCTGGAGTAGTTCCTTAGTATAGGCAATTTCTTCATCCAGCCCTGCTTCCAAAGAGGGCTTCTCAGGAAATCGCTCTGATAATTCAAAAGCTGTTTTATAGACCTCTTTCCAGAGTTGTTTGCTCATATCCCGCAGAATCTGCGTTGGAGATTTTGCCCGGACAGAAGCAATTGTATGGGTGGAATCAACGATAATGGTTCCCGATTTGATCAGTTTTTTGTCCAAAGCCTGTTGAATGGTTTCTTTTAACATTTCTTCCAGAATATCTTCTGTAATACGAGTTTCTCTGAATTTTGTGAGAAGACTGGGATCTATCATTTTTGCTTCTGGTTCCAGATCAAGGAAAAATTTATATGCCATGTCCGTCTGAGCACTGCTAATCAGGGCTTCGTCAGAAAGATCGTACAGCTTTTTCAGGAAAAGCAGTTTAAACATCATTTCTGGTTCCTTTGCCGGGCGACCAAAATTTTCACAATATTGCTTACGAAGCATTGGATTTACAAAGCTAAAGTCTATATTTTCTTTAATTCTACGCAAAAGATGATCTGCGGGAATGATCGCATCGTAAAGCCCCTGATAAGGTGACAATGATAATTGTAACTGCGAATGATTTTTTAACATGACAGGTCCTCCTTTCTCATATTTCTATTATAATGGAAATAATAAAAAAGCCCAATTCTTTTTTAGAATCAGACTTTTTCAGTGTCCTTTATTAATAAGGTTTCTCTTGATTTAGTCCTATTTTAACGTGTGCCCCTGTGATAATCTTAATCATTCCGTTATCTTTTCTTATCTTTAACTGTTTAAGGTATGAATCTCTCTTAATTTCCATCATATAGCTCCTTGTTTTTGTACATTGCACTTTTTTGGTAATGCTATTTTATCACTATATTATTACTTCAATAGCCATTACTATTATTTGTGCATCCTCCATCCGCACCTTATCCATATATTTTGTTGTCGTCACCGCCTGAATACATGCAACTGTACAGACGATCGCCCAGAAGATTGCAAATACAATAATATTCTCAAGATTCAGGCGCTCTTTGCGCGTTTTGTCGCATTCCACATCATCCCGGTACTTCACTGTGTTCCTCTGACGCCGCAGGATCATAGCCAGAATAAGCCAGACGCTGTCCAGAACCAGACACACGGTGAACAGAAATGTACAGATATCCTTCATAAAATGCCATTTGATCAGATACATCACATCCACCACCAGAAAGAGGACAAAGAATGCGAAATACATCCACATCCCCATCCGGCTGTGCTTTGCAAAAAGCGAGCTTCCTGCCTCGCGCGTCTTCGGAAGATTGTTCAGATTATTCCCATATGTTTTTTTATTTTCCGGGATTTCGTAGCCATAGACCCGCAGACGGGCAAAATACAGCTTTGCAGCGAAAACCACAACATAACACGGAAGTCCTACAAGCACGCCTGTATAAACTGCCATGATATAGAATACCTCTGTACCGGGGATTTCGAGAAATGAAAAAACCAGACCGATAAGCAACAGCACCGTAAATATAAGTGCACAGTATTTCGCAGTTTTTGCAGTTACGTTGTCGAATTTTATTTTCATATCCCTCCACCTTTCTTCCATGACACGATTATATGCTTTCCCCCATTATTCAAGATCATTCGCGTCTTCCTTTTCTCGTTCCCACATCTCCCGCTTGACCTTTCCACTCCGGGCATTCATCACGCGCACCTGCATAGTCTTCTTATCCTTCCATGTCGCATATACACCGATTGGCTCATGGCAGCCCGCTTCCATCTCCCGGACAACCGCACGCTCGGCACGCAGGCAGCCCTCTGTCTCCGCATCGCTGATTGTCTGCACCATACGATACGGAAGTGTTCCCTCACGCGCTTCCATCGCGATAATTCCCTGTCCGGCTGCCGGAAGCATCGCATCCACATCAAGGTATTCATAGACAAGATCCGGTTCCTTCCCGATACCTAACCGCTCGATCCCCGCTGCCGCAAGGATGATTGCATCATACAAGCCATCCCGCAATTTCTGTATGCGCGTCGTGACATTTCCACGAAGCTCCATACACTCTGCCTGCGGGTATAACTCCTTGATCTGACAGCGTCTGCGCAGGCTTCCGGTTCCCACGGTAAATGTATCCTTCGACCAGATATCCGTATCCACACGATAGATCAGTACATCCTGCGCACACGCGCGTGACAGAACGCCTGCGATACCAAGTCCCTTCTTGCATGGATTCGGCATATCCTTTGCACTGTGAACCGCCAGATCAATCGTACCAGAAAGCAGCGCTTCCTCGATTTCCTCTACGAACACCGCCTTGCCACCAAAGGAGCTGATTGCCGCGTCTTTCTGCCTGTCCCCCTTCGTTGTCACGATTACTTTTTCAAACCGCACATCCGGGTAATTCTTCTTTAATTGTTCGATTACCATATCTGTCTGAACCTGCGCAAGCTTACTGCCGCGCGTCCCGATCCGGATTCTCTGTTCCTGCATTTTTGCCTCCACGATTGCTGCAAATTTTTGTTTTCTTGCCTGTTCATCCGGCTCCTTCATCAAAATTTCTTCCCGGATAGCTCCAAGCTCTTCCGCAATCTGACCATAATCTGCCCGTAAATTCTGCCGGATATCCTTTTTGATCTTCGAAGCAAGCATCGGACTGCTGCCACCAGTCGACACCGAAACAACGACCTCGCCCTGCTTGATGATCGCCGGAAAATAAAAATCACAGTCTTTCTTCACATCCACGACATTGACCAGTATATGATTGTTTCTGCAAAGCTCCGCATACCGGGAATTAAGCTCCGCATCATCGGTTGCCATGATCACGACATCCATGCCGGAAATGTCAGACTCTGCGACATTCCGCTGCAAAAGCCGTATTTTTTCCAGCTTCTCCAAACAGTCACCTTCCGTTTTTTCTACCATAGCTGCTGTTTTATCACTCGATTTCCCGCCAGCCATCGTCCGCAGTTCCTCACAGATTTCCGGTGCCACCACAGTCACACATGCGCCAAACTCATGCATCTGCACCGCCTTCCGCGCTGCGACCGCACCTCCGCCCACGATCAGGCACTGCTTATCATCCAGTTGTATCATAAATGGAAAATACGCCATCGTTTCTTCCTTTCATCCGTGCTTGGATTCCATGTTATTTTACTTATCTAAATTTTCTTTACCCATTATAATTGACAAATCGTATTCATTCAACCTTACTTTTCTACATATTACTATATATTGCGAATCTGCATGAATGATTGAAACGCCTCTCGCCTGACGGCTCAATGATGTTCATTCGCCAAATGCAGATTTTCGTGTAAGCACGAATCTGCGCTCGGCTCATAGTATACACAAACCGGGCAGATGCACTTTCATGCACCTGCCCGGCTTGTCTCTCATCTATTTCATTTTATTTATGCATTACTTCTTTACGTTGAATGCCTTCATTCCCGGATAGCTTGCTGCAGCACCAAGCTCCTCTTCGATACGAAGTAACTGGTTGTACTTTGCAACACGCTCAGATCTTGAAGGTGCACCTGTCTTGATCTGGCAGGTATTCAATGCAACTGCAAGGTCTGCAATCGTTGTATCGGCTGTCTCGCCGGAACGGTGAGATGAAATAGCTGTATAGCCAGCCTTGTGAGCCATCTTGATTGCTTCCAATGTCTCGGAAACTGATCCGATCTGATTCAGTTTAATCAGGATAGAGTTCGCTGCGCCCATGGCAATACCCTTGGAAAGTCTCTCTGTATTTGTTACGAACAGGTCATCTCCGACAAGCTGTACCTTGTGACCGATCTTTGCGGTCATCTTCTTCCAGCCTTCCCAATCCTCTTCATCCAAACCATCCTCGATGGAAATGATTGGGTACTTGTCAACCAATGACTCCCAATGTGCGATCAGCTCATCGGATGTATATTCCTTGCCAGACTTTGGCTGCTTATAATATCCGATTCCCTTTTCAGACTTCCACTCAGACGATGCGGCATCCATAGCGATCATGAAATCCTTACCCGGCTCATAACCGGCTGCACGGATTGCCTCGAGAATCTTCTCGATTGCTTCCTCATCAGACGTAAGCTTATTCGGTGCGAATCCACCCTCATCACCAACGGCTGTTACATCGCCCATATCTTTGATAAGACCTCTCAATGCATGGAACACCTCTGCACACCAGCGAAGCGCTTCCTTGAAGGAAGGTGCCCCAACCGGCATGATCATGAATTCCTGTGTGTCAACAGCGGAATCCGCATGTGCACCACCGTTCAGGATATTCATCATCGGAACCGGAAGTGTTGTGCCCTGAATACCGCCAAGGAACTTATAAAGTGGAATGTCAAGTGCGATAGATGCGGCTCTTGCTGTTGCAATCGACACGGCAAGAATTGCGTTTGCACCAAGATTAGACTTATCTTTTGTGCCATCAAGCGTAAGCATTGCTGCATCAACTGCGTAGATATCAGAAGCATCCATGCCTACAAGCACTTCTGCGATCTTTGTATTGATGTTATCCACTGCCTTGGTGGTTCCCTTGCCAAGATATCTTGACTTGTCACCATCACGAAGCTCCAACGCTTCAAATTCACCGGTTGATGCACCGGATGGAGCTGTACCACGTCCGACGGTTCCGTCGATCAATGTTACCTCTGCTTCTACGGTTGGATTTCCTCTGGAATCCAGAATCTCTCTTCCATATACTTTTTCAATCTCTAAATACATGTTACTACTTCCTTTCATACTTGTTTCTGTCTGATAAATAATCCCCACATACGCCATATAGATTCACTCATTTCCCTATAATAATTGGCTGATACATATTCTCAATTTTATGCACGGACCGTCATATCGTATATGTTCCTGCCATCTTCGTATACTCGTGCATACACATCTCTGCACTTTTTCAGCTTGCAGAAAAATGATATGGCCGCAGGAACATCATGATACACCTTCCATTCACCGCAATAGGCACAGCCTTCCCCTTTCTTCTCGATGAAATCCCTTACATCCTCGATTGGATATCCAAGAAATACACCGATTTCATGTGGGAAACAAGGTTCCGTATTGATCCGCTCCTTCAATTTCTCTATGTAAGAAGCAAGATTTCCAGAATCTCTATAACCATAGTTTTGCAGAAATGTGTGCACTTCCGGATCCGCGATTCGTTCTTCCAGCTTCGATTTGCGATACACATAAAGCAGGTAGAAATCCTTTACATTTTTCATGAGCTTTATATAGATTCCCTTTTGATTGAGACGCTTGTTCATCCTATGAATTGATTCAATGCATTCCTGCAAATTTTTAAATTGAAAATTATATAAATTGGCTGTTTTAATCCCTGCTAAGGTCGGAGCCGCGTTCCGGATTAAGCTTTCTTCAAATCCCATATATATCAGATCCTTAAATTGCTGCGAGTTTCTTTCCGAGTTCGTTGCATGCCGCAACCGCTTCCTCATCCGGCGCCTCATGTGCGATCAGACCTTCTCCGTCGATCACGCTTGCGCCTGCTGCTGTCATACGGTCAACCCAGTCACGCATCCACTCGCCATCGCCCCAGCCATAAGAACCAAAAAGAGCGATCTGCTTGCCGGATACGATACCTTCTACTTCTGCAACAAATGGTTCCATCTCCGTCTCTTCGAGCACCTCAGCTCCCATAGCCGGGCATCCCATTGCAAAGCCCGGAAGCTCCTTTAACTCGTTAATATCTGCCTCCGAAGGAGAAAGGAACACCGGTTCCTTGCCTGCTGCCTGTACGCCATCACCGATTGCCTGCGCCATAGCTCCCGTATTGCCGCCCTGTGTCCAGAAAATGATATAAACTTTATCCATTCGATATACCTCCATTTTTTGTTGCTCCTTCGAAATATGGGAGGTAGCCAGCCTTCCATTTGCAATATTTCAAAGGAGCTCCTAATGATTTACACATGGTTAGTTTTGCCTAACCTTGTGTATAGGTTAGTATATCCTAACCGTTTTGTCAAGCATTTTTTCCTGTTAATTTTTAACAAGATTTAAAATGGTCTTCTATCCCCTTTAATACGTGATTTAAGTCCTGTGCATCCAGAACGTCTTTCAACTGGTACAAAAGCCACATCGCGGATTTCTCACCAAGCTTCTCCGTGATGTCCTTCCTCGTCCCGACAAATGTACGAAATGTAAGCAGCTTCTGCATCTCGTCCACATGTTCTTCAATCAATAATTCAATCTTCTTTGCCTCAGAAAGCTTCCTACGATTGTTCTCTGTCGCAAGCGACTTGATGTAATCCAGATCTTTCACTTCGCAGCCGGAAAGTGTCCCAATCTCTGCATCAATATCCCGTGGGATTGCAAGGTCTAAGAACAACTGTGGTTTCGTTTCCTTCCGTACTTCCGCTACATTATCTGCAAGGAATGTATAATGCGGACTGTCCGTCACACTGATAATCACATCCGCCCAATCCAGATATTCATACCGCTGGTCGTAATGCACCCATTGCACCCGCTCATGTGAGAGGATCTTCGTAAGTGCCTGCTTATGCTTCCGGCTCGTCCCGACGATCTGTACCTGCGTATCCGCATCGAGCAGATCCCGCATCACGATGCTTCCCATCTGCCCGGCAGCTCCGATGATAAGGACATGTTTTTCTTCTGAATTTTCACGTTGCTGATTGCTATCTGCAATCGTATCCATTTCATTCGAAGTCATGTTTTCCGTCGCATCTGTATCTTCATTCATATTCGTGTCTGCACGAAACTCCAACGCTGCCGTACATGCAAGCGTGCCAACCGATACCGGAAGATGCGTCATCTGCGAGGTCTCTGCAACCTCTTTGGCAAGCCTCAGCGCTCCCTGGAAAACCATATTCATCTCCGCATCGGTCTGCCCGCGCTCTTTCGCTGCGAGATATGCCTGTTTAACCTGCCGAATAATCTCGACCTCTCCAAGCACAGCAGAATCCAGTCCGCACACAACCCGGAACAGATGTGCAAGACATCCACGTCCCTCATATCGCATACAGACATCCTTCAGGCGTTCCACCGGAAATTTCTTTACCTGCGCAAACTGTCGCTCTAACCATACGAAATCTGACTTTGCACCGCTCATGTAAATCTCACTTCGATTGCACGTCATGAGCATAACCAGCCCGGCTTCCGGATATGTCTTAGCCACGGCATCTGCCAGTCTTATTTGTTCGTCATCATTGCAGGCAAAGCACTCCCGCTTCGCTGCTGTTAAATTCTTATGTGTGATACTGATGCATATCATATGTGTTTCTTCCTGTTATCTGTTTTAATTCATATACATACTGCTTATTATAATTGACATTCTTATTTCCTTCAACCTTAGAAATCACTCTTATTTCCAGTTCTGGTTTTCCTGCCTATCACGCAAAAGCAGCAGGAATCATCTTCCTGCCGCTCAACTAATCTTATTCGATTACAAGTTCTTCCTTGGTCACATTTTTTTCCTCATCAATATGGAACGCATTCAATACCGGGTTCTCTAAATCCATCAAAGAGAGGATCAGATAATTTACCTTGGAATCATATGCCAGACGCTTGTCCTCCTCGGACGGGCGTGATGGGGATTCCGGATGAGAATGGAAGTTGCCAAGCAGCTGGTATCCATTTGCTCGCATGTCCTTGACTGCGGCAAGTTGCTCCTTCGGATCCATCGAGAAATGCTCGTTGCTCGCATCGATATTCGTGAGCAGATACACCTTCTTAATGTACCTCTTTCCATCTTCAACGACACCGCCGATCAATCCACAGGATTCATTTGGCAGCCCCTTCTTGCAATGCCCCAGAATCTTCTCGTAATCTGCTTTTGTCATGACTAACATTGCTCTACCTACTTTCCGTCGCACTCGACCTGTTCATAATCAATCAGCTTGTGAATCGTTGGGTGGTCGCCACAGATTGCACATGTCTTATGGTTATCCGGAAGCTTGATCGTATGGAATTCCATCTTCAATGCATCGAAGGTCAGAAGCTTACCAGTAAGCAGATCACCGACACCGATCAGGTACTTGATTGCCTCCATTGCCTGTAAGCTTCCGATGACACCGCCCATCGCACCGATGACACCAGCCTGCTTACAGGTTGGAACTGCATCCTTTGGTGGTGGATTCTTGAATACACAACGATAGCAAGGACCTTCTCCCGGCACATATGTCATAAGCTGGCCCTTGAAACGGATGATACCTGCATGGGAAAATGGCTTCTTCGCCATAACACAGGCATCGTTTATAAGGAACTTCGCCGGGAAGTTATCGGTTCCATCGATGATGAAATCGTAATCCTTGATCAGGTCCATGATATTTTCTGAGGTTACAAATTCACGGTATGTATTGACTGTGACGTCCGGATTCATCGCATTCATTGTCTCTTTTGCAGATTTTACCTTTGCTTTGCCTACATCGGCAGTACCATGGATGATCTGTCTCTGCAGATTTGAAAGGTCAACCTCATCGGCATCGACAATACCGATCGTTCCAACGCCGGCTGCTGCCAGATACATTGCTGCAGGTGCGCCGAGACCTCCGGCACCGATGATTAAAACCTTACCATTCATCAGCTTCTTCTGTCCTTTTACACCGACTTCCTGCAGAATGATATGACGGCTGTAACGCTCCATCTGTTCATTCGTAAATGCCATTAAAATGCGCCTCCTCCCATGAAGTACAGGAACTCTACCGTATCTCCGTCCTTCAGTTCTGTCTTGTCAAATACGTCGCTGTCAACAAAGTCATCGTTGACGGTAACTGTTACATAATCCGGATTTTCCACCTTCTCGTCTACGATGAGCTTTGCGATGGTTGTTCCTGCTTCTACTTCCTTCTTAACGCCTGCCACTACAACTGTCATTTATTTATCCTCCTTTATTGTGCAATTCTAAAATATATACTTGTATCTACGATGTATATATATTTCTACCTTATTCCAGTATACTCTTGACCTTGCCTTCCAGCTCCGGACGCTTTACCAGTCCGCGGATACGGTCAACTTCCCTGCCATCCTTGAAGAAGAGTATCGTTGGGGATGCCATCACCTGATATTCCCCGGCAAGGTCTGCATCGAAATTCACATTGACCTTGACAACCTTGACCTGATCCTCGTAATCATCCTCGATTCCGCCAAGGATCGGTGATAACTGCTTACATGGGATGCAGCTGTCAGAATAAAACTCTACAATCACCGGAAGCTTCTCTTTCAGCACTTCCGCTTCAAACTCTGCGGTTCCTACTCGTTTTGCCATCGCTGCCTCCTACTCTTCGACCTTCTTCACGACCAGATCGTATGTGCCGTTCTCGTTGTCGATCAGCTTTAAAATCTGCTGTCCTTCTTCCTTGAAGCTTCGTGGTACATTCTGCACCGGCTCACCATCGTTCATGGTAACTGCAAGCACCTGACCAATCTCCAGTTCTTCCATCGCTACCTTTGCCTTTACAAATGTCATCGGGCAGACAACATCTGTGATATCAACTCTCTCATCAATCTCAAAATCACCCATTATAAGCCTCCTTTATAACTTCCTTAAATTTATCGATTCCAACACGCTCCAGTGTAAAACGGAAACGCTCACTTGGATTTGCGTAATCATCAAAAAACTGAATGGCTGCATCTGTCACACGGAATAACTGTTCCTCCGATGTAATAACCGGAAGGAAGGATTCTCCCTTGCAGATCTGATTTCCGAACAAACCACCAAAGGATACGAGATATCCGCTCTCGCCCTTCCATGCATCTGTCGGACACGCCTTGGCACATCTGCCACAGTAGTTACATTTGCTTGTATCAAGTGTCAGCTTGCCATCCTCGATTGTGATCGCATTCTCGCGGCACGCCTTCACACAGACACCACACATGATACAGCTTGGCTCATCGTAAGAAACAACACATGCGCCCTTGATTCCGACATCATTTTCCTCTGCCTTTAAGCAGTTGTTCTGACATCCGGTCACACCAAACTTAAACTTATGCGGCAATTCTCTCGCATAATACCTTGCGTCTAATTTCTTCGCAATGTCGTAGCTGTCGATATTTCCGCTCGGACAGATCTGATTTCCCTGACATGCAGTTACGGTACGCACACGCGGTCCACACACGCCCGGCTTACAGCCGCCCTTTGCGAGCTCTTCCCTTACTTCCTCGACATCATCAAGCTTGACAAATGGAATCTCCACACTCTGTCTTGATGTCAGATGGACATGTCCATCTCCATATTTTTCTGCTACTTCGGCAATCTTCTTCAGATTTTCCGCCGTCAGATTTCCTCCGACTACCTGTAAACGAAGCGAGAAGTTGTTCTTCTGCTTCTGTCTCATAAATCCACCTTTTTTTAATGCTGCATAATCAACTGTCATCTCTTTTCATCCTCCTGTTGGTAATGCATACCACGACGTCTAAGCGAGTGCCGCTTTGAAATCTTCGATCAGATCCTCGATATCCTCTATGCCCACACTGATTCGGATCAGATCGTCGAAGACGCCTGCATCTTCTTTTTCTTTCTCTGTACTATGTGCATTCAGCGTTGACTCCGGATGAATAATCAACGTCTTCGTATCTCCGATATTCGATACGATCTTTGGAATACTCAGGTTGTTGATAACGGAAAATGCACGTTCCTTTGATCCTACACGGATCGTTAAGATTGCACCATATCCATTTGCAAGCACCTTATCTGCCACATCATGCCAAGGACTACAGGCTAACCCCGGATAGTTCACCGTGATATCCGGGTATGTATTCAAAAACTCTGCAAGCACCTTTGCATTACTGCAGGCACGCTCCATCCTAAGTCCCAGTGTCTCCATTCCGATCAGGTTGTAAAATGCCGTCTGCGGTGCCATACAGGCTCCCGTATTGCGGAACAACCCATTCCGAAGCTTTGCTGTATAAGCCATTTTACCAAATCGCGCGTATTCTGCAACCCCCGGATATTTCTCTTTGTTCCATTTGAACCGTCCGCTTTCTGTGATCACACCGCTGATCGCGTTGCTGTTACCATTGATGTACTTCGATGTGGAATTGACAACGATGTCTGCGCCCTTCTCAATTGGCTTTACCAGATATGCCGTTGCCACAGTATTATCCATTACAAGCGGCAAATCGTGCTGATGTGCCAGTTTGGCAAGTGCCTCGATATCCACGACATCGAGCTTCGGATTGCCGATCGTCTCTGCGAATATCACACGCGTCTTCTCATTGATAGCTGCCTCGACAGCATTCACATCGCTGATATCCACGAACACCGCCTTGATTCCAAATGCTTCGAAATCATGGAACACATCAATCGAACCGCCATACAGACTCGTCGATGCGACGATCTCCTGTCCGCATGTCACGATGTTCAAAAGAGCGTTCGTGATGGCTGCCATACCGGATGCGCAGGCAACCGATGCAAGTCCGCCTTCCAGTGTCGTCATGCGTTCCTCAAAGGCAAAGATCGTCGGGTTGTTGATTCGCGTATACGAAAATCCGGTTGCCTTATTGTGAAACAGCTTCTCGTGCTGTTCCGCAGATGGCTGGTAAAAGGCACTTGACTGATACACAGGTGTGAGTGTCGCGCCGGTATTGGCATCGCCCATTTTATTTCCATGTAAAAGTTTTGTATTAAACCTCATAATGGGCACCCCCTAAATATAATCTCTTCCTGCAACGATCGTACCCTCATATGCGGATGCGGTTCTTATCTGCCTGCTGACCTCTTCCTCATTTGTATCACCTGCAAATACGAGATCATAGGTTCCGGTAAGTGTCTTGCCCTGCTTCTCATTGACAAGCAGTAATACGACAAGTCCGGCACGGTGCAGATGCTTCACAACGGTCTCAATCGCCTCGCCATCGGCCGGTGCGTACAGGTATGTATGACGTCCTTCGATGCTCAGTGCCTTCTCCACTTCCTCGACATACGCACGGTTAATCGTCTTTCCTTCCACGAACTTCACTGTAATTGCCTTCTGGCTCTTTAATGCGGCTCTTGTATTTCTGTCAACTCTGCCCTCGTACAGTCCGGTTTCTTCGGTATGTACCTGCTCTACGACACCGCAGGCAGAAGTCATATTTGTAACACGGTCTATCAGGATGAACTCACCCAGTGTCTTATGATTCTTAAATTCGTCGACCACGATCTTATCTGCCAGAGAGATCTTGCAGACCGCAATCTCATTTTTGCTTAAGCTGCTAACCTTCTTTTTCTCACCGGTGTTGACATCGATCGCATATTCGATATCCGTCACGGCACCAAGAATCATCTTCGTGCCAAGCTTGAAGAAGAAGTTCTTACCATTTTGCAGCTCCTCATCATCCATCCACAGAAGCGTTGCAGTAATCGAAGAAGCAACCTTCGCACCGGATGCAACTGAGAGAACACAGCCTCTCGATACGTCCACCTCTCGATCAAGCTGGATGGTAACCGGCTGTCCCTTCGCTGCGGATTCGCTGTCCTTGTCACCGATGTAAACGCTCTTTACCTTCGCTGTCTCGTTGCTTGGAAGTGTTGTGATCTCATCACCTACATGAATGCTTCCATGTTCGACCTGTCCCTGGAATCCACGGAATGTATGATCCGGACGGCACACACGCTGTACCGGCATATAAAAGCCCTGCTCACTGTCATCCTCTGCAATATCAATATCCTCGAGATACGGAAGCAATGCCTTGCCTGTGTACCAAGGAATATTTTCTGACTTTGTTGTAACGTTATCGCCCTCGGTTGCGGAAACCGGAATGATCGTTACATTTGGAAGTGAAAGCTCTTTTGTAAGCTCCTCGATCTGCTTCTCGATCTCACGGAAACGTGTCTCATCGTAACCGACAAGGTCCATCTTATTAACTGCAAATACAAAGTACCGGATACCCATCAATGCACAGATTCTTGCATGCCGTCTTGTCTGGACAAGCACGCCCTGCTTTGCATCCACCAAGATTACGGCAAGGTCTGCAAAGGATGCTCCAACTGCCATGTTTCTTGTGTACTCTTCATGTCCCGGTGTATCTGCCACGATAAAGCTTCGCTTGTCTGTTGTGAAATACCGGTAGGCAACGTCGATCGTGATACCCTGCTCACGCTCTGCCATCAGTCCGTCCAACAGAAGGGAGTAATCGATCGCACCGCCGCGGCTTCCGACCTTACTGTCTAATTCAAGTGCCTTTTCCTGATCTGCGTAAAGCAGCTTGGAATCATATAAGATATGTCCGATCAATGTGGATTTTCCATCATCCACACTACCGCAAGTGATAAATTTTAATAATCCGCTCATCTTAGAAATATCCCTCCCGTTTTCTTCGTTCCATGCTTCCGGCTGCCTCATTGTCGATGACACGCGTTGTACGCTCGGAAGAAACTGCTGAAAGTGTTTCCTCTATAATTGCATCCAGTGTATCTGCGGTTGACTCGCATCCACCGGTCAGCGGGTAACATCCAAGGGTACGGAAACGCACGCTCTTGTACTCGATCTTCTCGCCCGGCAGAAGCTTCATCCGATCATCATCTACCATGATGATATTTCCATCCCGGTATACGACCGGCCTCACCTTTGCAAAATACAGTGATGGGATCTCGATGTTCTCACGCTTGATATACTGCCAGATGTCCTTCTCTGTCCAGTTCGAAAGTGGGAATACACGAACTTCCTCTTTCTTCTTGATCTTGGAATTGTAAAGCTTCCACATCTCCGGTCTCTGGTTCTTCGGGTCCCATGCGTGATGCTCATTTCTAAAGGAGAAGATACGCTCTTTGGCTCTTGATTTCTCCTCGTCTCTTCTGCCGCCACCAAAGGCTGCGGTAAATCCGTATTTGTCAAGTGCCTGCTTCAACGCCTGTGTCTTCATGATGTCTGTGTAAGCACTGCCATGATCAAATGGATTGATGCCCTGCTTTACGCCTTCCTCGTTGATATACTCGATCATCTCGATTCCGAGCTTCTTCGCCATGTAATCGCGGAACTCGATCATCTCCTTGAACTTCCATGTCGTGTTGACATGCAGGAACGGAAATGGTGGCTTCTCCGGGTAAAATGCTTTCATCGCCAGATGCAGCATAACGGAGCTGTCCTTTCCGATGGAATAAAGCATAACTGGCTTCTCACACTCGGCTGCCACTTCTCTGATAATGTAAATCGCTTCTGCTTCCAATTCATCCAGATGTGATAACTGTCCCATCCTCTTGTACCTTCCTTTCGATCTAATACTTGTTCGATTCTTTCTGGTTGATCACAACCTGTTCGGTCGTGCCGTCCCGTTTCTCGATGTTCCAATAAAGCTTGCCGTCCTCTGCATTCACGGTCATCTTACTTCCCATGCCGCCAATGTCTGCGCCAAGGTATAAGGCGATCGCCCCGAATTTACATTCCTTGATGCACGAAGAACAGCCCCAGCAGTCTTTCGGGTAGCGCATGCATGCGGTTCCATCCGGATTTTTGCCGATCAGGCTGCCCGGACAGACGGCTGCACATTTACCACATTTCTTACATTTTTCTTTATCAATAAAGATGCTCATAGACGTCCTCCCTTCCTACTAAGTCACGGAAGATGATTTTAATCTCGCCGTCCTCGTATCTGGAGTTTACATATTTTAACCACGCATCGCTCTTTTCCGGATAATCCAGATTCTCTGCGAAGCTGTGCCAACGTGTCTCTTTCCTCGCTTCGAGATGTGCGATCACGGATAAGCATACAACCAATCGCTCCCGCAGCTCATAGACAAACATCAGCTCATGCATATCGTCCGCTTTCACATCTGACAGAAGTTCCTGTAGCTGCCTGATCTTCTGTTTTGCCAGTTCTAACTGCTTCGCGTTGAACTGATAATGGGTGGAGATTCCGCCTGCGTAATTATCCATGACCTTCTGCATCGCTTCCTCAAGTGCCTCTGTCGTAAACATCCCGGAAGGATTGTTCAGGTAATATATATATTCGGTAATCTTATCATCCACAACTGTCTGAAGCTTTGCATCGAGTGCCGCATCTGCGGATCTCTCATCCAATGTCCCTGCCTGCTCGTCAATCATCTGTACGATATGCTTCGCCGCAATCTCTCCCTCGACCATCGCACCTGTCACATATTTTTGTGGACATCCACCTGCCACATCCCCGGCTGCATATAATCCATTGATTGTCGTCTGGCGGTTCGTGTCAACCCAGTAGCCACTCGCGGTATGTCCGCCTACGATATACGGCTCGGTTCCTTCGATCTCAACATTCTGCTCACTCGGCTTCTTGCCGGATTCTAGCCATTTCAGCGTCTGGCTCGGTGCCATGTTCAGATACGCCTTTTTCAGCGATTCGTTCTGTTCCTCTGAAATACCTTCTGTACGAAGATAACAAGGACCTCTGCCCTGCAAATTCTCCATCACCGTGCCATATACACGCTCGGAAGTCGTCAGTCCGTATTTTGTCTCATATACCTCACCAAGTGCATTGACCTGTTTCGCGCCAACGCCCTGTGCGATCGTTCCGGTCGGTGCGATCGTGTCCTTACAACGAAGGGCGATAAACCGCATCTCGAACGTTGTCATCTCGGCACCGCCGAGGATTCCCATTGCGAATCCCGCTCCGGTATTAAACGGTGGATACCACATCTTATGTCTCGAAAAGCCCGGATTGTTCGGTCGGTACAGACCAGCCGCACCTCCGGTTGCGCAAAGCACTTTCTTCGCCCGGATCACATAGACTTTCTGTTCCTCGATGGAAAATCCGATTGCACCCTTGATCTCGTTATCTTCGATCAGATAATCGGTGATATTCACCCGGTTTAAGATCGTGACATCCGGAAGTGCTTCCACTGCCGATGCGAGAAGCGGTTTCATATTCTCGCCGTTGATCTTGATGTTCCGGTTGCCTCTGGCGACGTACTCTCCATTCTCATCCTTTAAGATGACCAGCCCAAGCTGTTCCATCTTCGCTGTCACACGGTTCAAGCCCTCGGACATCGTGAGAAGCAGATCTTCCCGCACGATGTTGTCCGCGTCCTTCTTCGCATACTCCACATAATCTTCCGGCTTTCTGCCCTTCACGATATAGGCATTGATCGCATTGACACCAGCAGCTAAGCATCCGCTCCGCTTGATGTTTGCCTTTTCCGCTATGATGATCTTGTAATCGGAATTCTCCCGCACGGTAAGTGCCGCATAGCATCCGGCGGTTCCGCCTCCGATGATCAGCACGTCCGTATGAAGAAGCTCTGTGTTCTCGATATTCATAAGCGACTCCCTTCCAGTTTTCCTTTTCACTAGATGTAGAATACATCCTGCTCCTGCATCTCTTTATTCTCTAACAAATATGTCTTTTCTTCATCAAATACATATAACCGGTAGATCAGCACATGTACCGTCTCTCCGACGGATACGAGATCTTTTTCGAGCGACCGCTCGCCGGTTAACTCAATTCCGTTGATATCGACAACGACATCCATGCGGTTTCCTTTGAAGATCACTTCCTTGACCGTCCCAAGCTCGGCAGCACTGATATACCGATCAAGCTTTCCGCTTTTCGAGATCTTCACGAACTCCGGCCGGATCACCGCCTTGTCCGCATGCGGAATCCGTTCAAATCCTTTCAGCCGGTCATAATCTTCCACTACAGATGACCGTCCGATAAACTGTGCCACAAATGGGGTATCCGGGGATTTGTAGATCGCAAGCGGCGTTCCCATCTGCTCAACCACGCCGTGGTTCGTGATGATAATCTCATCCGCAACCTCGACCGCCTCGTCTTGATCATGTGTGACGAAGACACTTGTGATACCAAGCTTTGTGACCATCTCTTTTAACCATGTCCGAAGCTCGGTCCGCACCTTCGCGTCAATCGCTGCAAATGGTTCGTCCAACAGCAGTACCTGCGGATTCGGAGCTAACGCTCTGGCGAATGCCACACGCTGCCGCTGTCCACCGGATAACTGATTCGGATACCGCTTCTCCATGCCGGAAAGTCCGGTCAGCGATAATAGCTCGGTCACACGTTCCTTGATCTGTTTCTTCGGCATCTTCTGAAGCTCCAATCCAAATGCGACATTCTCATACACCGTCATATACCGGAACAGTGCGTAGCTCTGAAATACGAATCCGATTCCACGTTTTGACGCCGGAATATCATTGACGCGCTTGCCGTCAATAAATATATCACCTTCGTTTGGATTCTCCAGTCCTGCGATCATCCGGAGAAGTGTTGTCTTTCCGCTTCCGGATGGTCCAAGCAGAGCGACCAGCTTTCCTTTCTCGACGCCGAAGCTCACGTTGTCCGATGCAAGGAAATCACCATATTTTTTATAGATATTTTTCATTTCCACATACATAGTCTCTACCTTGTTCCTTTCGGCTCCTTCTCTTTTCCTCTATGCTCGATAATATTTCTTGCAATCAGTAAGATGATTGCTAAAATCACAAGAATCGAAGATACCGCAAATGCCGCGGTGATCGAGGTCTTCGTGCCTGACATATACAGGGCATCGATCTCAAGCGGCAGGGTGAATGTCTCGCCTCTCGTCTTCGAGAGCGCATTCACCGCACCGAACTCTCCCAGTGCCCGCGCCGTACAGAGGATGATGCCGTAGATCAGTCCCCATTTCATATGTGGGAATGTGATCTTTCGAAATATCGTGAATCCCTTTGCGCCCATCAGTGCAGCGGCTTCTTCCTCATCCTTTCCCTGTACATTTAATACCGGGATGATCTCTCTTGAGACAAACGGAAATGTGACAAATACTGTGGCGAGCACTACGCCCGGAATCGCAAATGCGATTCTCACATCCGTTCCAAAATGCTGATTAAACGTCCGGATCACCGGGTAGAACCATCCGAGTCTGCCAAATGTCATCAGGTAGGCAAGTCCTACGATGACCGGCGAGATTGAAAACGGTATATCAATCAACGTTGCAAGAATCTGTTTGCCACGGAAAGAAAACTTCGTGAGCAGCCATGCGGCGCAGATTCCAAATATCGTATTCGCAACAACTGCGATACCGGTTGCAAGCAGCGTCACAAGCAGCGAGTGTCGCACATACTCCGTCGAGATCGACTCGATGTAAAATGTGAATCCCTCCCGCAGGGAATTGACGATCACAGAGAGTAGTGGCACGACCAGCATCAACACGATAAACAGTACCGTAATCGTAATCAGTATGATTTTTGTCCGGCGTCTGCTTCGCTCTAATTTCTCATTTTCACTCATACCGATGCCTCCCTCATAATGTATTACCCCCTCACATCCGTTCGGCGGCAGATCGTCAGTGTCATCCCAATATGGGACTTCGTCCCATAGACATTGACTAAAGCAGATTCGTTCTGGCGGATTGTCTCGCCTGAACGATATTGATAAATAACAACAATACAAACGATATAATTAGCATCAGCAGTGCAATCGCTGTGGCGCTCTCATAATCGATCATTCCAAGCTTCTGCATGATCACATACGAGATGACCTGCGTCTTGTCCTTCGCGCTGTTTCCCGATATGTAGATGACACTTCCGTACTCTCCGATGCCTCTGGCGAATGCCAGCCCGAATCCGGTCAGCAGTGCCGGTCGTAACTCCGGAAGGATCACAGCAAGAAATGTTTTCCTGCGGCTTGCGCCAAGCATGAATGCTGCTTCCTCATACTGTCCGTCCATCTTCTCTAATACCGGCTGCACCGCCCGCACAACAAACGGGATTCCGACAAAGATCAGAGCAATCACAAGTCCTGCCTTCGTATAAGCGATCCGGATTCCAAGCTTCGCGAATATCTTCCCGTAAAATCCACTGTCCGTAAAAAGCTTTGAAAGCGTGATACCTGCAACCGCAGTCGGAAGCGCAAACGGCAGCTCGATGAATCCATCTAACAGCTTCTTCCCCGGAAACTCATATTTGACAAGTGTCCATGCAAGGATCAATCCAAACACGGTATTGATCACAGCTGCCAGGAAGGAACATCCAACACTTGTCAGAAATGCATTTCTCACATTTTCCTTCATGATAAGCCGGAACCACTCCCCCGGCGAAAGCTTCAGTGCATAGACAAGCACCGATGCAAGCGGGATCAGTACGATCAGGGATAATAATGTAATTACGATTCCAAATGTCAGATGATATCCCGGAATCACACGCGTCTTTTTTGCTTTCTTCATCGCTTTTGTACTCTTTCCTCTACGAATGGTTATAGATCTGATCGAACAATGCACCATCATCGAAATACGTTTCATAGGCGTTGTCCCATCCGCCAAAGTCATCGATACTCCACAGATCGATAGTCAGATCAAATTTATCTGCATATTCCTTCAGGATTTCTGCATCGGCCGGACGATATCCATAGGTTCCGATCAACCGTTGTGCCTCATCACTGCACAGATATTCAAGATACTGCCTGCTTACTTCCTGCGTGCCGTTGGCATCTGCATTGTCATCGACGATTGCCACACTCGGCTGTGCCAGTATACTGACGGAAGGATTGATGATCTCATATTCACCGGCATAAGAATTCTGGATTGTGATTGCCTCATTCTCCCATGCCACAAGCACATCGCCTTTTTTGTTCTCCACGAATGTCGTTGTTGCACCTCTGGCTCCGGAATCCATGACAGAAACCCGGCTGTATAGCTTCCGCATGAAATCCTGCTGCTCCGTTTCTTCCTTATATACGGTCTTCGCATAACTAAGTGCTGCCAAGAAATTCCAGCAGGCACCACCGCTGCTCTTCGGATCGGGTGTGATGACTTCCACATCCTCGCGGATCAGATCGTCCCAGTCCTGAATCTGCTTCGGGTTACCCTTTCTTACAAGGAATACGATGGTCGATGTATATGGAGAGGAATCATCGCTGAATTCCTCTTTCCATCCCGCATCGATCAATCCGGTATTCTGGATCAGTGTAATATCATGTTCGAGTGCGAGTGTTACAACATCCGCATTACAGCCCTCCACGACGGATCGCGCCTGTGCACCGGAACCACCATGCGACTGGATAACCTCCACAGTCTCGCCATATGTATCCTGATAATGTTCCTCGAACATCTGATTATATGCTTCATAGAATTCCCGCGTCGGATCATATGACACATTTGTAATTCGGATTGTCCCGTCCTCCTGCTTTCCGCATCCGGTCAGAAGGAGCGCAAATGCAAGGAGTCCGAGCATCAGTTTTTTCTTCATAATGTTCCTTTTTTATACAAAGAGTGAAGTTGATAAATATCTCTCCCCGGTATCCGGAAGCAATACAACGATTGTCTTTCCTTCATTCTCCGGACGTTTTGCAAGCTCGGTTGCAGCGAACAGTGCAGCTCCGGAAGAGATACCAACGAGTACGCCATCGGTTCTTGCTACATCTCTGGATGTCTCAAATGCTGCATCGTTTTCTACCGGGATGATCTCATCTAAGATATCCATACGAAGCACATCTGGTACGAATCCGGCACCGATACCCTGAATCTTATGTGGACCCGGCTTTCCTCCGGAAAGAACCGGGGAGCTTGCAGGCTCTACTGCAACCACCTTCACATCCGGATTTTTCTCTTTCAGCCCAAGTCCGGTTCCTGTTACGGTTCCGCCTGTACCTACGGCTGATACGAAGATGTCAACCTGTCCGTCTGTATCATTCCAGATCTCCTGTGCTGTCGTTGCCTTATGGATGGCTGGATTTGCAGCATTCTCAAACTGCTGTGGAATAAATGCATTTCCATATTCCTCCTTCAGACTCTCTGCCTTGGCGATTGCGCCCTTCATGCCATCGCGTCCAGGTGTCAGGACGATTTCTGCTCCAAGTGCACCTACGATCTTCCGACGCTCCACACTCATCGTATCCGGCATCGTCAGAATCAGATGCAGTCCCTTTGCCGCACATACAAATGCAAGACCGATTCCGGTGTTACCGCTTGTCGGCTCAATAATGATCGTATCCTGATTGATCTTGCCATCCTTGATTCCCTGCTCGATCATCGCATTTGCAACACGGTCCTTCACACTTCCAAGTGGGTTGAAGTACTCAAGCTTGACTACGATCTTTGCCTTCAAGTCCTGCTCCTTCTCGTAATTTGTAAGCTCCAGAAGCGGAGTATTTCCAATCAATTCAGTTAACTGTTTTGCAATCTTCATCTTTGTTTTCTCCTTTTCTTTTTCGTTTCTATTTTTGCCATTTCCTACATTTCATACCTCTTTAGTAGGAATAGTATGTATTCGTTGAGAAGATATTACTACTCAATTCCTACAAAGTCAATAGGTTTTCGAGGAAAATTAGAAAAATTTAGAAAAAAAGACGCACATTTTTATTGTACGTCTACTTCCCCACTGCCCGCCGCAGTTTCTTCAGATATTCCTGCGTCTTTTTATAGGTTGCTTCTTCCACGGACTGATTCGAGAAGCCCGCGATATTCAAGATTTCAATTACTGTTCCGGCTTGCGGTTCCAACTCTGTTCTCGCCTCTCCCTGTGCCATATGGGTAAGCATATATTGGATTTGATTCTCATAGTTTTTACATGTTGCAAACTCCGTATGCCGTTTCTCGTAACGTTTCACCATCCGGCTGTAATATAAGATCAGCTTATCATTATAGGAAGCTTTGGCAAATCGGATATAGAATAACATCCATAGTACAAACTGTTTTCCAAGCAGAAATACAACAAATCCAGCAGCGATCACAGCCAGTCCATACACGATATTCCGCATCAGATTGTCCGGAATCGTCAGTGCATTTCCATTCTCTGTAACCGTATCGGAACCACTTTCGTCGCCGCCCATGAAATCTGCAAACTCATCCCAGAAATTCGTGATATCCTCATCGTCGCTTGACGACGGTGTCACATCCACCGGATACCAGCCGATTACCGGATCGTACACCTCCACCCATGCATGTGCATCGGCATCAGTCACATCCACTTTTACATATGCAGTCTCACCAATCTCAGAATAGCCATCATAATAATCTGCATAATCCGCGCCATCGACCAGCTCGCCACTTAATATCTGATCGTAATCAATCGCATAACCTTCCACATACCGTGCCGGAATTCCCATGTATCGGAAGATCAGCACCGCCGCACTTGCAAAATAAGAACAATAGCCTTTCTTATTTTCCAACAGGAAATAGTTGACAAAATCCTTTTTCTTTGGTGTCTTTCCCGGACGGACGGTATACGGATAATTCTCCTGATAATAATTTTTCAGTTCCTCGATCACATGATCTGTCGTTCCGATTGTTCCAAGCTCCGATGCAACCTGTGACACCGCCTCTAAATTCTCCTCCGGCACATACAGATCCATATCATTATACGCCACAGACTCTGACGTCACGGATGCACGGTTTCCTGCCACACGCGGATAATAGGTGATCGTATAACCGTTCCGTATCGCTTCTGCGTCCGCAGTATAATACGGCTGATACAACTGAGGATACACACCCACACACTGAATCTCCATCGTTGCTTTGGCACTGCCCTCACGGTTCTCCTCGTATTGTTCTTTCAGCGATCTTACCTCCGCACTCGTGTCCATGCCATCATAATTCCGGATTTCACTCATCGGTGTCCACTCGTTCGCATATGGGTTATATCGGACGCCAGTAAAAGATTTCAGGTAGATCCGGTTTGATGTATATGGTGCCATCTTCACAACCAGATCGGTCTGGTTATCCAGATAAACCGTAGAAACCTCTCCCAGCTTTCCACCTCCAACACCGCCGTTGGTACCAGTTCTGTGATACAAGCCCTCAAAACCGTCGACCAGTAACGTCGACATCGCCGCCATTGTCAGATCTTTATATTTGTTTCCGGTGTATCCGACATTAAATGACTCCTTCGGGCGAAAGCTGCTTGCCGCCGTCACGACCAGTATTGCAGTAACTACCGCCAGTACCCCTGCCTGCACCATTGCTTTCACGTCATAGACATAGGCAACCTCTTTTTTCTTTTTTCCCTGCACCTGAAACTGTGCATTGCTCCGCTTGACTGATACCTGCGGACTGTAATGCTTTCCCGCCTTAAATATAATCGCCATAGCCACACCGGCAAGCATCATAAGCACATACAACAGATCCGGCTCCATCGTCAGATAAAGCGGAATCAGATTCAGACACATGATAATCACGATTGCCGTCACATACTGCATCCGTCGGGAAATATAGACATTTAATAAGATGTCAAGCACAATACCGATAAAGAGTGCCACAAACGTGACTGTCACATACCGGTTGCCAATTTTCTCCTCATATAACCTCTGAATATCCACATCGAAATACTGGGCTGCATTATCGACCGTGATGTTCACGATCGCATAAAATCCACTGTTGATGTAATCGCGGAATGTAAATACCAGAAATGCAAAGGTGACAAACAAAAACAGATAACCGAGGTTTTCCACCATCAATCGGTAATACAACATTGCACAGCCAAGCGATGTCAGTAAAATCAAAGCATGGCAAAGCCCGACATGAAACGAAATGTCAAATGCCGTCAGATAAAAACCGATACTTCCCATCGAAAGAAGATAGACAATGAAGCCCTTCAACAACAGAGTAAGCACCCGGTTTTCCTTCTTCTCGAAGAATTCCTCCTGCAGGTACACACCCTCGCACAGTTCCATCGATTCAATTGTATCTGCATGTTTCTTTTTTGCCATATTATAACCTACTCATTTTCCCGCACCTGCATCTGCGCACCCTGTCCATCACTAAATACATGCAGATATGCATGCATTTCCGGGTACACCAGTGCCATATGATCTGCCGCTTCACTCGGATTCTTATATGCCTTCTCATAATACAAACGGGCAAACGCCGCATCTAGTTCTTCCTTATAATCAATCCTCACATCTTCATATTCATAGCGGTTTGTACTCCAATACAAAAGCCGCACGGTCGTCTGCTCCTGTATCAGTTCCAGAATCACGGAATACGTCATCGTCAGAATCGCCGCCAGATTCACCGGTTGATCGATAAAAAGCTCCGGCACGATCACAAGCTGGTGATCCGACATACTCACGCGATCCTTCACCATCAGGATATCCCGCTTTGCCGACAGCTTCCAATGGATACTCATCAGCTTATCGCCCGGAATATACTCCCGGACTTCCTGCACGTCAGAGAAATCATTGCCCCGTTTTGAGCTTTCCTCGCTCTCCAACATGCCCTGTTCAAGTGCCGTCTTTTCATATGCGATATCCGTCACAGCCCGCGGCAGGATACTAAGCTCCGCCGTCTGCTCCACGTTTTTCTTCAATCGAAAAAATCCCATCAGATCTTTGATATACACACGTGACACACTGATCTTTAACAGTCCCGGATACGTCGCCACAACCGGAAGCGTAAGGGTATATCCTTTTCCCGCATGTACCGGCACGGAAAATACCTGTTGCCCGATCGTCTCCATCAGAGTGTTCTCCACATTTACGATCAGCTTCGTATCCAGCGAGACAAACCACGTTGGATTTTTGATCTGTATCGTAAAATACGCAGTCTCCCCCTGTACCCCATAGGAATCCTGCGCATGATGAATCTCTACCTGCAAATAATGCCGCAATACCCACACCGACATTGCGGAAAGGATTGGTCCAGCCACCATCAGCACAAGCACCAGAAAATAAAACTGGCTATGCAGAAAATAGTAGATCATCCCATTTACAAAGAGCAATAACCCATATCCAATTATCCGAACAATATATTCTGCCAATCCTTATACCCTCGGTGCTGTAACATTTGCGATCACCATTCCGATCGCCTGCTGCATTGTGATACCCTGTGCCTTTCCACGTGCTGACAGCTTCACTCGATGTCCTAATACATCACGCGCTACATCCTGCACATCCTTGGCACAGACATAATCTCTGCCGTCGATCACTGCCATTGCCTTTGCCATACGCAAAAGTGCGATCGTACCTCGCGGGCTGGCTCCCATCGAAAAGATCTCCATCGTCCGGGTTGCCTCCACCAGATTTACAATATACTCATAGATTTCATCTTTCACATAGAGATCATTTGTCATCGCACGCAACGCAAGCACCTCTTCCATCGAGATGACTTCCTGCACCTTCGAAAGTGGTTTCCCTGCATTTCCTTTCAGAATTGCCACTGCATCTGCATGACTTGGATACCCCATGGACAAACACACCATAAAACGGTCAAGCTGGGATTCCGGCAGCATCTGCGTACCAGAAGAACCATATGGATTCTCTGTTGCGATTACGACAAATGGATCTGGCAACGGCCGGGTCACACCGTCAACCGTCGCCGTTTTTTCTTCCATAACTTCAAGCAATGCGGACTGTGTCTTCGGCGAGGTTCGGTTAATCTCATCCGCTAAGAACAGATTCGTAAATACCGCACCTTCCCGGTATTCAAACTCCTTGGTGGCAGAGTTATACATGGAAAATCCCAGGATATCACTCGGCAGTACATCCGGCGTAAACTGCACACGCTTATAGTGCATTGACATACTCTTTGCAAAGGTTGTTGCAAGCGTCGTCTTACCTACACCCGGAATATCCTCCATCAGAATATGTCCGCCTGCAATCACGGCAGCAAGAACCTTCTTTACAACATCCTCCTTGCCCTTGATCACTTTATTTACTTCCGCCTGCACCTGTTCGAGCTTCTGACTCATTCCGTCCATCTGCACACCTCCCGCATCTTTACAACTATCTTATTCCTTTACGATTCCGAGCTTCTTTGCCTCATCCGATACTGCCTTGGCAACGACCTTTGCCACTCTCTCATCAAAAGCACCCGGAATGATATACTCCTCATTTAATTCCTCATCTGTTACGATCGAAGCAATTGCCTTGGCTGCCGCAATCTTCATCTCCTCTGTGATTGCCTTTGCCTTCGCATCCAGCGCACCACGGAAAATACCAGGGAATACAAGCACGTTGTTGATCTGGTTTGGATAATCAGAACGACCGGTTGCCATCACGCGCACGCCGCCCTTCTTTGCTTCCTCTGGCATGATCTCCGGTGTTGGATTTGCCATTGCGAATACGATTGGATCGTTTGCCATCGATGCGACCATCTCTGCAGTTACAATATTCGGTGCAGACACACCGATAAAGACATCCTTGCCCTTCATGATCTCAGCAAGCGCCCCAGTCTGCTTATCTTTATTTGTCACCTCTGCCATCGCTGCTTGTGCCGGATTCATCCAGTCCTCACCCGGACAAAGTGCTCCGTTTTTATCGACCAGTACAACATTCCCGATACCGAGTGCGAGCAACAGCTTGCAGATAGAAATACCTGCGGAACCAGCTCCATTGATCACAACATTTGCCTTATCAAATGGCTTTCCAACCAGCTTCAATGCATTGATCAATCCTGCCGATACAACAATCGCTGTACCATGCTGATCATCATGGAATACCGGAATATCCAGCTCTTCCTTCAGACGGCTCTCAATCTCAAAACAACGTGGAGCAGAAATATCCTCCAGATTGATACCACCGAATACCGGTGCGATCCGCTTTACTGTTTCCACGATCTCATCGACATCTTTTGTATCCAGACAGATTGGAAATGCATCCACGCCTGCAAACCGTTTGAACAGCACAGACTTTCCTTCCATAACTGGAATCGCAGCCTCCGGTCCGATGTCGCCAAGTCCAAGTACAGCCGTACCATCGGATACAACAGCAACGGTATTTGCCTTGCAGGTATATTTGTATACGTCAGCCGGATTCGCATGAATCTTACGGCATGGCTCTGCAACACCTGGTGTATAAGCGGTGCTTAAGTCATCGCGGTCATTGATTGCGACCTTGGAGACAACCTCCAGCTTTCCGTGATTTTCTTCATGCATCTTCAAGCTCATCTGATTATAGTCCATCTTTGTTTCCCTCGGCTTTCTTATTTCATTTATTTTAGTTCATCTTTACATGATCAATTTCGTCATTGCAGTTTTTGATTGACTCTTTTGCAGCGTCAATCTTCTCTACCAACGGCGAAAATTCCGGATCCATCTGCGCACCCTCTTTTACCTTATTGTAGAAGATCTCACCGATTGCCTCATATGTCTCCTTGATATTTGCCTTTTCCTTGCTGATCTTTGCTTTCAGCTTTGTAACCTCCACTGCGTCACCAGCTTCACTCTTCACTGTCTTTACAAAATCCTTAAATGCCATTTTCATACCCTCCTACACTTTTTCTATTTTACTAACAGGTACTGCCTGTCTTTTTATACAACTTCAAACCATACATCTGTCCAAACAGATTTACCACTGCACAAACCAGATTTGCAATCAGCACATACAGGTAAATCGTATAAAGTCCGATCTGCTTATGCATCTCCACTCTGGAGAACATATTGGCGATATCTCCGGTCTTCGAATGTCCAATCAAATAAAGCACCAGTGTTGCTACCGCCAGTATCGTCATCGCAACGGAGATTGGGAAGAGTGGTTTCTTCTTTGGATTGATTGCTGTTACCGTACCTACCAGAGATAACACCACTTGTACCGCCATCAGCAGTCCCATCACATACAGAAAGATGCGGATCGATGGACTGAAATCCGCCGCAACCAGATTATCGCTCAAAAGCACGATATCGGTCTGCGTCTCATCATACAGAGTCTGCAGAATATAATAAAATCCTCTTGCTGCTACAATCATCGCAACCACTGCGGAAGCAGCTGCCATAATCGTCATGATCATAGACATGCCGGAATAGAAATTCATCTTCACATCTGCGGCTGTCTCCGGCTGCGCGTTCTTTGCTTCTACTGGTTTCGGTTCTGGCTTTTTCTCTGCCTGCGGCTGTTTTGGCTGCGCCTTCTCCTGTGCCTGTCTCAGCTCCTTTTTTTCCTGTTGTCTTTCTTTTTTGCTCTTACTCATCTTCTCCATCTCCTCATATATCTACCATTTTTACATCATGTCAAACAAACTGAGCTGTGTTCCAATCGTCTTATTCTTATACTCCCGCGTGAACCGAAGCAGTTCTTCCTTATCATACTGGATTCCATGCGCCTCGCAGGTCTCACGGATGCACGCCATAATCTCGGTATAATTTTTTGTCTTCAATGTCTTCTCGTCTGCGTAAACAGCCTCATACTGATCATAGATATCCGGGAAATTCTTATAGAGCTGCTGATAAAAACGCTCCCGGTTTCCCTCTCTTAAAACCGGACACATTTTGTCCGTCAGGATTCCATATACGCCCGCTTTCACACAGTACGACAACAACCCCTGTATGTTCTCCATGTCATCATTGATAAACGGCAGGATTGGTGCCAGGTTGACGATCACTGTGATGCCCCGCTCCGTGAGCTGCTGCATCAGCGAAAACCGCTCTGATGGAAGCGACGTTCCAGGCTCTAACTTTTTCGCGAGCGCATCATCATAGGTACTCAGCCGCACGATCACGATGCATTTGGTCTTACGGTTGATCTTATCTAAGATATCAATATCCCGCAGTGCAAGCATTGAATGTGTATGTAATACCAATCCAAAATCAAACCGCTCGATCTGGTTCAGACACCGCCGCACCAGTTGCAATTCCTCTTCGAGCGGAATATACGGCTCCGACGAAGAACCGATCTGTATCATGCTCCTTGTCCGCTTTTTCTTCAATGCATACTCCAGCATATCCACAGCATGGGCTTTTACCTCGATATCTTCAAATTCGTGATCCATCCGGTGGCAGGTACTGCGTGCATCGCAGAACACACACGAATAACTGCATCCCCGATAGATATTCAGACCATTCTGCGGAGATAAAATTGCTTTTACTTCCTTGTAATGCATAACTTATCCTCTGTCTTTCCCTACTATATAAAGTCGAAGCTCACCTGTTCATATTCAAGATCCTGATAAACAAGTTCCTCCTGCTCGACTTTGCTTGTATAATCGACAACTACGGTCAGCTGCTTTCCGCCTGCCATCTGTTGTCCTAAAATATAATTAACATCGAATCGTCCGGTGATTGCTGGTGTTGCCCCACGTGCCGGCACGATCAGCTGTACATGATTTGCCGCAAGCAATGCGAAGATCGGCTCCCAGATATACACATCCTTCGCCGCACCAAACGGGTTATCAATAAAGATCGTCTTTGTTCCTGTATCCTCATTTCCAATCCGGTACATCCCGGAAATGTAATTGATGATGGAAATCAGGAATTGGATATAAATACCCTGCGACTGTCCGGTACTTCCAACCGCCTCCTCGTATTTCAGATAACGGCTCTGTTCTTTGATTCTTTCCCGCTTATACAGACTCAGCTTGATCGCATTCATATCGGTTACAATCACACTGAACAATTTCTTTAAAGTCAAACTGTTCCGAATAAATTTCATCCGGTCACGATCCTGCTCATAATCATCTGCCTGTGCCACGATGCGGTCTACATAATCCGACATCCTCTGTTTCAAAAACTCATCCTTCACATATGGCACCTGTAAGCCTACCATCTGGATCACTTCATCCTCCATGATAATCCGGGAAAGCTTCGGTAATTTATCCAGCTCCGTCCGTACATCCAGACACCGCTGCAGGCACTGCTCCTCGAAGTTTGCTTTAAGCCCCTCCATATCGGTCAGACTCTTCTCCACACGGTCACGTTCCAGACGCACATATCCAACCATAGACTCCAGATTGTCCACCAATGTCTTTGCCTCTGCATAATTCTCTGGAATCCGCACATCGTCCCGGATCGTTCCCGCAAGCTCATAAGCATGCATCTCATCAAACGTCTGTGCCGTATTACCCTTGAATTTGAGCAGCTCATTTTTCGCACGGTCAAGCTGTTTGCATGTCCGGTCGAAATTCATAAGCTGGGATTCAAACATCTCCCGTAATGTCTCTTTATCCTCTAACATCGGTGTCGCATCTTCCAGACTGATCTCATGTGTCGTTACAATCCGCTTGACATCCTTATACAGATCTGTCATATACCGCTGCCGTTTCTCATAGGTACGATACTCTTCGTCGCACGCCTTCGCTTCCGCCTCCAGCCGTGCCAGCAATGTCTGCCCGCTTTCGAGACTGGCAATGATCTCTGACTCACTTGCATCCACTTCCTCGTAAGAACCATATCCATTCTGGATATTCTCGATTGCATATTGAATGCTTCCATCTAACTTATCTGCTTTGGAACGAATCTCGGAAATCTGCCGTTCCTCTTTCTTTAACTGTTCTTTCGTCTGTGCAATATTCTCCCGGCATACAGTAAGCACCGCATCATCCGAGAAATACAGCAGGTTCCGGCTTTCCAGATCTGCCAGTTCTTTAAAATCAACACCTCTGCGCTCGATTGATTTTCTGGATTTTTCCATCGAAGCAAGCAATGTGGCGATCACGAGCTGCTTATCTTCCATCGCACGCATATCGCCGCGGTTCTCATCAACCATTGTCCGAAATCTCGCCCGTAAATCCTCATCCGAAATCGTTAATACTTCGTATTCCTGATCGACATTATAATAAGACTCATAATTATCTTTCCATTCACGTACAAGCGTATCCAGCTGTTCCTGCATGAAACGTATTTTCGCTTCTGTCTGTTCTGTATCCAGACGACTGTCTCCGCCCTGTGCCGCGAACGATGTTTTCTGTTCTTCCAGACGCTCCAGCGCCTTCTCTGCCTCTGCCTGCCGCTGTTCCTGCGTGGCAATCACCGAGGTTAACTGCTCCACCGTATATAACCGGTTCACATCCTGTAAACATGCTTCGTATTCCTGCTTACAATTTTCCTGTTTTTCTTTCGATGCCGCAATCTTCTTGCGGATCATTTCGAGCTCATCCATGCATACGGTAAGCTGCGTCTCTAATTCCGTCGCCGTTTTTCTCGCATCCGCCAAACGTTTTCCTGCCTCCAACAGATCCCGGTCAGACAGACGGATCAAAAATGCCTGATCCTCCCGGTATGCAGAAAGCATCTCCTCCTGCATGGCAAGCTGATCGCCAATCTCTGTTTCCCGCTGCCGCTCCTTTGCGACCAGTGTGCTGATCGTCTCGGCATCCAGCAGATACTCCGGTGTTGCCGACACCGCAAACACATTGTCTCCGAGATGCATCGCCATGTCTTCCATCCGGTCACGGTCGTAAATATAGACTGGAACTTCTCCTGTATCAATCGTGCGGATATTCGGATCTTCTGCCAGGGTATCGTAGTCCTCTGCCACAATCCCATAAACAAGCTGTGGATTTGCTGAAAGTACCGCCGCCTGCTTGTCCGCCGGCAGAGCCGATACATAATCCATTCCGTACATAGCTGCACTTCCATGCCGTGTCTCAATATAATCCAATACCTTCTTGGCAGCCTCGGATACTCCGATCAATCTGCCCTCCGCCAGTCGCTCCGCATTCTTGGCGCATTCCACTCCCTGCTTTTTCAGTGCCTCTATCTTGAGCACCGCATCACGGATACGATCTGCCAGCACATCCGACAGTGCTTCCATCTCGGATGCCCCGTAAATTGTCTGTATCTTATGCAGTTTTTCTGCCGCTTCCTCAAATGCCTGTTCCTTCGTCAGAAGCTCCGCAAGCTGCTTCTCATTTTCTGCCTGTTGCAGACGAAGCTGCATCAGCCGTTCCTTCTGCGCTTCTTCCTGTTTCCTGCAATCTGCGACAAGCGCTTCCTCCTGTGTCTGCTGTTCCTGCAAAGATGCCAGTAACTCTTTGGACTCTGCAAGCTGCTCATCCACTTTCGTAAACCGGATCTCATTCATCTCCATACGGATTGCGGAAAGCTGTTCGGATAACTGCCGGATCTGCGTCTCAGCCTCCTGCTTGCTATGCTCATACACTGCCTGCTGCACCTGCATCTCAGCAAGCATCTTCTCATTATATTTCTGCTTTGCGACCTCACGCTTTAATTCTTCCGTATCGGCTGCAATCTGGTTGCGCAGGTTCGTCATCTGCACATCCATGCGCATCTTTATATTATAGGCATAGGTATATAACTGTGTCTCATCAAAGGCTGACGCATTCATCTGCGCCTTTACCCACGCCTCCAGTTCATCCTTTTTCCTGCGGTCATCCACATATTCGAGATACTCGTTAATACTCTCTTTTTTTGCGAACTCCGCCTGCTCAGTCTCCAGACGGCTCTGTTCCATTTCAAGCTGTTTTTCCGCCTGTTTAATCTGTCCGTAAAGCTGTTCGAGATGTCGTTTATCCCGTGCAACCTTCAGGCATTCCATCCGTTTTCTCTGGTCGTCCTTTGCCGCACGCTTCTCATTGCGCGTCTGCTCCAGCTTTTCCAGCGTCTCGGCATCATTTTTTACAAACTCTTCTCCAGTCACGCAGATATCCGCCAGAAGCTTCTCCATATTCGTCTGCTCCTGATACAGACTCATAAATGACGCGACTTTATCCCGCAGCACCTCGATCAGCTCCGCCTGATGGTCATAGCTTGTAATATCCTTTTTCTTCTTAGCAAGGATCGTAAGTTGCTCCTTGATATCCATGAGCATCTTCGCCATTGTGTCAGAATCCTCGCCGTCACGCATCGTCTTTACTGCATACGCTTTCTCGATGATGCCCTCGATCAGCAGATCCTCCACGACCTTTCGCGTCGTCTTATAATTCGTCTCGAAGTAGGTACGCACATGCCCCTCGGTCTTATTGATTCCTCGGATGATCTCCCACTGGCTCTCATGCAGACCATATCCGCTGATAAACCGCTGGTATTCACCCTTCCGGTCAAAGATGCAGACCTTCAGTGACATATCACGATGTTCTAACTCTTTCAGATAATTCCGCAATCCCTGAAACGTGATGCGCTCTTTGTCCTTCGACAACGGCAGATTGATAATATCATTTTTGTTGTACTCCCGGTAGAAAATACAGTAATTGAAATACTCAATCGCTGCCACATCCTTCTTCGCCGTCTCGCCCTCGACATCCTTCGCTTTGCGCGCGCAGAATCCCGTCGTCATATAGCGATAGCCTTCCTTGCGATCCTGCTCATCCAACTTCCATTCGACGAGAGAATGGATGGTTGTATTTCCATTTCCGGTACGAAACAGCTTTTCAATCGGCTGTTTCTCATCGAGTGTACAGTTTGGAATCATGTTCTGCATCAAAAGCAGCATCAGCACACTCTTTCCACCACCATTTGCCAGATCGTACAAAGTGTTCTTTCCATACATCCGCATGGTAAAATCATCGTAGTACTGCGTTCCAAAATTATATTTTACATTGTTGACACGAATACGGTTGATACTAGGCATTTGTCTCTCCTCCCAGTACTTTGTAGATTTTTCCTTTGTACTCCTCGAAATAGTTCTCCACGATCGCATGGAAACGGTCAGTTGGATAATAGCGGTCTTCCACCGCGATAAATAATTTCTGTTCCTGTAAGAAATTAAACGTCAGTTTCACATATCCGGTACGGGACGCACGGCTGGCACGGTTCTTGTCCTTCTCATCTGAAGTCACAAGTGGAAGCTCATCCCATAAAAGCGCCAGTGACTTGAAACTGTCCGCTTCCACATCACTCATGGAATACACAGACAGATCCTTTGTAATTGACGCAAGATACGTTGTTACCTGCTCTAAAATATCTTCGAGCCGCACATATTCCTTCACCTGATACGATGCGGAATCCTGATAGAACAGTAACAGGAAATTGTACATGATAAAATATACCATATACAGCTCCCGGTTTAACCGTAGCCCAAGCAGACGCTTCATATCATCGTTTGTATATCCAAACACGCGGTTTCCCTCACCGGCAGTCAGATAGACCGCATCCTGATATTCATATAAATTCAAATTCAGTTTTTTCATCATCTTGGCTACAATGTCGTACACAGCAGCATTTGCATAAAATTCTTCATACAGATCCCGTGTGTCCGGATTGCTTCTGGAGATTTCCTGCCCGGTAATCAACGCGGCATATACATCCAATGCTTTTTCCAGATTTCGCTGTTCCATTACTCGGCTGCCTCCCTTTCAAAATTCATATCCGTTACCACAAACGACTCGACGGCTTCTATATCCTGCATCTGTGGTTTGATCTCTACCTCATCCGTTCCAAATGTGATTGTGAATCGAATATCTCGAATGCGTTCCTTTTCTTCCTCTGTCAGATGTTCGACGACCATCTCTTCTAACATCGTTTCCTGCTTCTCCAGCATTTCATCAACCCGATACGACCGCTTCCCGGATAAATGTACCAGGAACGCATAGTAATCGCGGTTTGTATAGATTTCCTCGCCAAATTTTATTTCAAGGATTCCATTGTATTCCTTCAAGGTAACACGATTCCACTTCTTCAACTGATCGCAGAGCTCGTAGAACAGGTGGGCGAAGTTTCGTCCGATCTTCTCCTCCAGAATCTCGTCCTCATACTTGAAATCTGGTGTCAGTTCCCGCTTTTCAATCTTCTCTGTCTCCTGCTTCTCATCACTTCGAAGCGTCAGGATATTGTCGATGTTCCGCATCGTGAAATACTTATCCATCCGCGGCGCAAACAGCGGTTCCAGCACATGTGCCAGCAGATCCGGCTGATCCAGCTTCATGATCGTATTTAACGCCTGCTTAAAATCAAAGACTGGTCTTAATTTCCGTAATTTCGCCCGGTTGATGATCTGATCGGATAACTGTGACAGCTCGGTTGTCTCACCGATCAGGCGGCTATGATTGTAGATTGTTTTCTTTAACTCTGTCTCCAACTGGCTGATCTCCGCGAGTGCCTTCGAATGCAGGGTCGGTGAACCTCCATCGGTATCGCGTTCAAACTCTGCCTTTTCAATCGCCTTATCGACCAGCGCCTTGTTCTTCACAAATAATTTCTGCTCTTCGGTAAACCACTTTGCCGTCGTGTCCATGAAATGCTCGTATGCTTTGGCACCCTCGAACACATCCACTCCAAGCAGCTTTACGACCTGCTCCTTCTGCTCAATCAGCGAGATCACCTGACTGTTGATCCGACGAACCACATCGATACCGCCCTTGAAGTTGTTCGCATTGATCATCTTCTCAAGCAACAACTGGGATACATTGATCTTGCTCTCGTCTTTGATTTCCTTCGTATCCAGATAGAACTCAATGCCCTCTGGCGTAATCGTATAATAAACCGTCCCCTGCGCGATATGACTGTCAATCAGCTTCACGCGTGCGACCTTGTTTTCCCGCACTTCCGGATCATAGAAATGAAACTCAAACGCCCGCCCGTCATTTTTAATCTTATCAAAAATATAGGAGATCAGTTCGCGCAGCTCTACCAGTTCCTCTTCCAGCTTGAAATCCCGCGTCAGAAGTTCCCGCAGGAAATCCTCATATTCTTCATACGTGACGTCCTTTTCGTGGAAATTGTTTTCATTGATGAAAAACCGCAAGGACGCCATCGTGATATATCCCATATCTAAAAACGCATACTTACCTTCCTTGTACTGTGTAAAAGTCGTCTCATTCAACACGAAAAACGGATAGTACTTTTTCAGATTCTGCATCCGCGCACTATGTTCTGCAATTATATCGTTGATCATTACGTGTTTTAAAGCCATGCGTTTTCTCCTGGTTCGGCAGTAGTTTACATAAATGGGCATACTGCCGCATAATTATAATAATTATAATACATGCAGACACAGGAAACAAGAGAAATACAGAAGAAAAACGTCGAAAAAAGTCGCCCTACATGATGTAGAGCGACTCGCATCTAGTCTTTTTTAAAGAAGTTACTTATTAAGCCTTACCAACAGATCCGAAAAGTTCCATCTTCTCTTTTACTGTTGCCTTGATAGCTTCTGCACCAGGTGCAAGGAGCTTACGTGGATCAAATCCCTTACCCTCGAGATCCTTACCAGCTTCAATGTACTTTCTTGTAGCTTCCTGGAATGAAAGCTGACACTCTGTATTTACGTTGATCTTAGATACACCAAGTGTAATTGCCTTCTTGATCATATCAGCAGGAATACCTGTACCACCGTGAAGTACGAGAGGCATAATGCCTGTCTTCTGCTGGATAGCATCCAATGTCTCGAAAGAAAGTCCCTTCCAGTTTGCCGGATACTTACCATGGATATTACCGATACCTGCAGCAAGCATGTCTACACCAAGATCAGCGATTGTCTTACATTCTTCAGGATCTGCACACTCACCCATACCTACAACGCCGTCTTCTTCTCCACCGATAGAACCAACTTCACACTCGATAGAAAGACCAAGCTGATGAGCTACGTTTACGAGCTCTGTAGACTTAGCAAGGTTCTCTTCGAATGGATAGTGAGAACCATCAAACATGATAGATGTGAAACCAGCCTTGATACACTTATAACATCCTTCGTATGTTCCATGATCCAAATGAAGTGCTACTGGAACTGTGATTCCAAGTTCCTCGTCCATAGCCTTAACCATAGCTGCAACTGTCTTGAATCCTGTCATATACTTTCCGGCACCCTCAGATACACCAAGGATAACTGGGGAGTTTAATTCCTGTGCTGTTAAAAGAATTGACTTTGTCCACTCAAGGTTATTGATGTTGAACTGACCAACTGCATAATGACCAGCTTTAGCCTTTTTCAACATTTCTGTAGCTGAAACTAACATTTGTAATTCCTCCATTTTTCTTTAATTTTATCCTAGATAAGCATATTATACTATACTATCCGAAAAAATAAAAGACTATTGCTTACAATAATCTAAAAATTTCTCTTTGATTTCTTCCCGGTCTTTTCCCATAACCAGAGAAAGCTCACTGTATAAGCCCTCCTCGGCGAGCTTCATATACCGTTCATCAGTTACCGTCACTTTCTTGCCATGTGACTCACGATCTTCTTTCCGGATCAGAAGTGCCTTGATTACCTTGACACACTGGCGCAGATCACAGCTTTTCATTGCCTTTTTGTAACTGTCATCCCGCATCCGCTCACTCTCTACCTGCAATGGTTCGATTTCCTTGACCTCTTCCATCAAAGCTGCCGCCTCATCGGCTGTGATCACACTCCGAAGCACAACCCGGCTATTGTCTGTCGGGCAAAACAACCGACTGTCCCTTGTCTTTTCCGGCACTAACACATAATACAATTTGTCTTCATCAATTCCCGCTATATCCGGATGTGTGATCTCCTCCACCCGGCATATACCATTGCTTCCATATACGATATAATCGCCTACATGAAACACTCTCTCGCCTCCATCTTTCTATTAAACCCTCTTATATTCTACCTATTTATAATATCACTTTTTCAGGCAAATCGTAAGTCGGTTTTTCTGAATCTCCAGATTTTCAGCACTTTTGCAAAGATAGTTTCCTATTTTTTTGTGTTTTTTCACAATAGTATGCTACAAATTTTACAATTTTTGAAAATTATGTTGAATTTTCGGTTAAAATGTCGATAATGAAATTATAAGGTTCGTGGTTTGTTTTATGGAACAAGGGGGAATTTTCTTTGCGAAAAAATATAGGATTGCTAATCAATGATTTGAATACTCCATTTACATCGGAGGCAGTCAAAGGTGCCGAGCTTGGCGCACGTGTCATCGATGCAAATATGTATATCTTTCCGGGTATGTATCTTGATAATACCCTTATTTCTGATGACCATTTACAGTACGAATATCAGTATAATACCCTGTTCCAGTTTGCAAATGATAATCACCTGGATATTTTATATATTATGATGGGACTGATCGGTTGTCGTATTGATCTTGACGCCCGCCGCAGATTCCTTGCACAATTTCTTGGAATTCCGGTTGTCATCCTCTACACCGATATGCCAGGGTATCCATCTATGATTTTTGATAATCAGGGTGCCTTCATGCAGGGCATCCGGCATCTGATCGTCGATCACGGTGCGAAGAACATCGGTTACGTCAGCGGTCCAAAGACCAATATTGACGCGATGGAACGTCTGAATGCCTATCGCAAGGTTCTGGAAGAACAGAATATTCCATATAACGAAAACTATGTTGTCTATGGCAATTTCGAGGATAGTAGTGAAAAGCTGATCGGAGCTTTCGTCTCAACCCATCCGGAATTAGATGCCGTCGTATTTGCAAATGATGAAATGGCAAAAGGCGGATATCGTGTATTTGCCAAGCTTGGACTGAAGGTCGGCAAGGACATCTTAGCAATCGGCTTTGATAATGCGCCTTACGCGTCCACATTAAATCCACCTCTCACAACCGTCGAGGCAAACGCAGCTGAGCTTGCATACAAGGCAATCCTCCATATGGCGGATTTCTTAGATGAGAATACAGCACCTGTCGCACAGCGTGTTGCAACCCATTATATTCACCGCTGCTCCTGTGGCTGTGCGAACTACGATTATGATTCTCTGGCAGCAAAACTGCAATTGGTTGGACTTCTCGACGAGAAGAAACGTCCAGAGATTCTGAAACATATTATGAACTATCTGTTCAGCACTTACGCTGACACAAACATCATCCTCCAGTTAAAGGATGACCTGTCCGTATTTTTCCGTCTGATCTGCGATCTGACAACATCAAACGATATTGCAGCAGATCGAATGGATGTCCAGACATTGTTCACACAGATTATCGAACAGCCGATTTTCTCCTATACTTCGGTAGAGCTTTTTGTGAATCTGCTGTTCTCCTTACAATTTGTATTGGAGCGTCAGATTGAAGATCCAGAGAAGCGGATTACGTTCGTCGATGTCTTTTCATCGATGTATCAGCAGCTTTCCATCTCCAACTTCCGTACCTACCAGAAGCAGTACGGCAGTATGGCACAGATCACACATCTGGTGGACGAAATCAGCGCAAACCTGTCACAATCCAGACTGATGGATCTTCCATTTGAATCCATCCTGAAAAATATGAGTGCGATTGGTATCCACTCTTCGTTCTTATATACGTTCAAACAGCCGATCAATCATCCACACGACACAGTATTCCGCAAACCGGATTCGCTGTTGTTACGTGCCTATACGATTGAAAACCAGTCCTTCGGTGTACCGAAGAACGAACAGCTTGTAACAATTAACAGCATTTTCAACAACACAAAGATGCAGCAGGATAAACGGAGAACTTACATCCTTGCACCGCTGTTCTCACAGGAACAGTTGCTTGGTCTGATTGTCTGTGATACGGAGCTTGATTATTTCAATATGGTTCCATCCCTTGGCATCCATATTTCTGCCGCGTTAAAGACGATGCTTTTGTTAGAACAGCAGAAAGAAATCAGTGAACATCTGCAGCAAAACTTAGAGCAGATGTCCAAGCATAATCTGATCTTAAAGGAGATCTCCAAGACCGATCAGCTGACCGGCTTATACAACCGCTGGGGATTCTTAGACTACGTCAAGACGATCATTGAGAATCCGATGAACCAGAACCGAGAGGTACTTGTTCTCTATGCAGACATGGACAACCTGAAGATGATCAACGATAAATACGGGCACGACGAAGGTGATTTTGCCCTCCGGGAAATCGGTATGATCTTAAAAGAAGCATTCCGAAATACCGATGTTATCTCCCGCTTCGGCGGAGACGAGTTTGTAGCTTTCGCACTGCTTGGTATTCCAAACTACGAAAAGATCATGAAGCATCGTATCGCAGAAATCACAGAACGCCATAATCAGATGGTTCAAAAGCCATACCGGATTGAGATGAGTATCGGTATCTGTGAAGTTGCCTGTACAAAAGATCTGGATATCGAAGAGGTGTTGGAACAGGCAGATAAAAAACTGTACATCGAAAAGAAAGCGAAGAAAGAAAAGCAAAAAAAGTAGAGCCAACCGCTCTACTTTTTCTTTATTCCTCTACAAATCCACGGAAGCCTTTTTCCACAACACGTCTTGGAATCATCACCATATGTCCACAAGTCTGGCACTTCAACCGGAAATCCATGCCAACACGCTGGATCTCCCATGTATTTCCACCACACGGATGCGGCTTCTTCATTCGAATGATCTGTCCAATCTGAATATCCATTTATTATAACCTCTTTCCTATGTTACATCGATCATCCCCAACAGTATTAACACTATACAGAAACATAACCGCCCGTATTCTCATGTATTATCGCAGGATGATCTGCACCATCTCTTCCGCATTCTCTGCAAGATATCTGCAATCACAGGCTTCAAACTCTTCTTTACTGCCATATCCAAACAGTACACCGATCGTCTCGATTCCAAATGCTCTGGCACCGATTACATCGAACTCCCGGTCACCAACCATAATGATATCGTCCATCGAAGGTTTTCCCTGATCTGCCGCAATCCCGGCAAGCAGATACTCAATCACCGCTGCCTTTGTATCTCTTGATTTGTCAAAGGTACTGCCTGCAATGATATCAAAATATCCATCCAACTTCAGATGTTCCAGAATCTGTTTTGCATAAAGCTCCGGCTTCGACGTTGCCACATACAGATGACAACCACGCTCCTGAAGCGTCTGAAATGCAGCTTCCATCCCCGGCATAATACCATTTTGGTAGATACCCTTCGTGCTGTAATATTCCCGGTAATACAACACCGCCTGTTCTGCCTCTTCTTCCGAGAGTCCATGAAATTCCCGGAACGAATCCCGAAGTGGGGGTCCAATGTAAGGATACAACGTCGTCCGATCTTCTACTGTAATTCCAAACTTCGAAAGCGCATACAACACACCATTGATGATGCCCTCTTCCGGTTCCGTAATCGTCCCATCAAGATCCAAAAATACATACTTATACATATCAGTTCTTCAGGTACAGAATGATACTCTTTCGTGTGATAATGCCGATAAAGCAATCCCGGTCATCTACCACGCAGAGGAAATTCCGATCCAGAATCCTTTCCATAATCTCATCTTTTTCTACAGTATTTAATACTTTCGCGCCTTCGTCTTTGTTGACGATATCTGCTACCTTATACTTTGCGAGGTTCTCACGTCCGTGTTCCATGACCGCACGCAGGAAATCACCCTCACTGGCGATCCCGACATACCGTCCCTGGTCATCCACCACAGGGATTGCCGTATATGTGGCACCAAGCAGAAATGCAACTGCCTGATCCAGAGGATCATTTGCATTTAAGTACGTCAATGTGTGCTTCGGAATCAAAATACTAAATATATTCATATGTAACCTCCTGGCTCAAAATAAGCTGCTGATTGATTCGAACCAGCAGCTTATCCATAAGTCTCATTTTGCTTACAGCTGCTCTGCCATCTCCAGAAGCAGTCTCTCTGTCTTCTTCCATCCAAGGCAAGGATCTGTGATTGACTTGCCATAGCATCCACCACCGATTGGCTGATTTCCATCCTCGATGTAGCTCTCTACCATAACACCCTTGACCAGATGCTTTACCTCATCACTGTGTCTTCTGCTGTGCAGAATCTCATTTACGATACGAGGCTGCTCATCCCACTTCTTACCAGAGTTGTTGTGATTTGCATCCACAATACATGCAGGATTCACAAGCTTATACTTGCCATACGCCTCAGCAAGGTACTTCAGATCCTCATAATGATAATTTGGAATGGAACGTCCGCTCTTGCTCAAAGATCCACGTAGGATACAATGTGCCAATGGATTTCCATCGGTCTTTGCCTCATAACCGGAGAACAGGAATGTATGTTTTGCCTGTGCCGCCACACAGGAATTGAGCATGACAGCGAAATCACCGCTTGTCGGATTCTTCATTCCAACCGGAACGTCAATACCGCTCGATGTCAGACGATGTGCCTGATTCTCCACACTTCTTGCACCGATTGCCACATAAGATAAAATATCCTCGAGATATGGCCAGTTATCCGTATACAGCATCTCATCGGCTGCAGTCAGTCCTGTCTCACGGATTGCTTTGATGTGCATCTTTCGGATTGCCTTCACACCCTCGATGAAATCCGGCTTATCCTCCGGATTCGGCTGATGCAGCATGCCCTTATATCCGGAACCATTTGTACGTGGTTTGTTAGTGTAGATTCTAGGAATTACAAAAACCTTATCCTTGATCTTCTCTGCAACAGCTGCCAGTCTGCAGAGATAATCAAGTACGGAATTCTCATAATCTGCGGAGCAAGGACCGATGATCGCAATAAACTTATCAGACTCACCGGTAAATATCTTCTTGATCTCAGCATCTCTTTTTGCTTTGATCTCCTGTAACTCTTTGTCCATCGGATGCGCTGCGCGAATCTCTTCCGGCGTTGGAACCGCCTTTACCATATGTAAACCCATTTCTTTTTCCTCCAAATATTACTTATGCGTCTTTGTCAATATTCGTAAATACATATCTAAGCTGCTTTATTGCATACACAGCCTGACTTGCACACACAGACACAATTTATATTATAACATACTTACTCAATAGACTTCAATGATTCCGCCATATCTATTTTATCAATTTTCCGGCGCATCACCAGATCCACAATAATCAGGAATGCCAGTACAATCAGAACGCTATACAGATAACTGATATTCATGATTCTCGTTGCAAATGCCACCATATCGACCTGAATCTGGGACATAACAAACCGATGCAGCAAACAGCCAAGTGGAAGTCCGACAACGATTCCCATCAGCGTCAGTATGAAATTCTCCCGAAAAACATACGATCCTGTCTCTCGCGGATAAAAACCAAGTACCTTGATTGTTGCAATCTCCCGCACACGCTCCGTAATATTGATGTTGCTTAAGTTGAATAACACAATAAATGCAAGTGCACCCGCACTGCCGATAACAAGTCCGACAACCGCATCCATCATCTTCATCATATTCTCCACACGGTCTTTGATGTCTGCAACAACTGAGACACTCATCACATTGGAGAGTGCAGATATTTTTCCGCCTGCCTCATAAGCGGTACTGTCTGTATCGACATGCAAATACATTGTATTTGCCTCGCATGCTTTGTCAAAATACTGCTCGTAGCATTCCGGTGTGATATATGCGTAGTGCCATACATAGTTTTCGAAGATTCCCGATACGGTCAGCGTCACATCTCCCGCATCCGTATCATGCAGCGTAATCGGATCGCCAACCGTCACATCCGCAATCTCCGCAATCTTCTTTGACAACATCACCTCACCGTTTCCCGGATAAGTGCCATTCTTGGTTGTCATGTCAAACTTCACAAAGCTTTCTAAATCTTCCGGCTCTGCAGCAATCAGATACACTGTTTTAATTGCGGAAGCTGCATGATATTCTACCGTGCTTTTCAGTATTGCTGTGGAATCCTCAAAGCCATCACCGACAGCATCCTCCACCTCCTGCTGTATATCCTCATTATATGTGCCATTCAGGGTTACTTCCATATCGTAAGTATCGATATCTCCATACTGGAATTCTGCCAGATTCGATACCGAATCCTTCACTCCAAGCCCCGTCAGGACAAGCGCCGTGCATCCGGCAATACCAAGCAGCATCATGAACATACGCTTTTTGAATCGGAATACATTTCGTGCGGTTACCTTATGTAAGAATTTCATCGGCTTCCAGATAAATGGAATCCGCTCGAGTAAGATACGCTTACCCGCTGCCGGTGCTTTCGGCCGGATCAGCTCTGCCGGCATACACCGAAGCTCATTGATGCAGGCAAAAAATGCTGTTCCCATCGAACAAATCAACGACACACACAGACAGATTACAAAAAGTCCCGGTGAAAAATAAAATTCAATGCCTGTTCCGAAGTCATACAACATCCTATACGCCTCAGATATTACATATGGGAACAGATAACTTCCTCCGAAAAATCCGATCACGCATCCAAGAAATGCCGAGCTTCCGGAATAAATCAGATACTTCGCCATAATGCGTCCATTCGTATAACCAAGTGCCCGGTATGTTCCGATCTGTCCACGCTCATCATCCACCATACGTGTCATCGTCGTCGAACAGACAAGTGCCGCAATCAGGAAGAAGAAAATCGGGAATACCTTTGCTACGCCATCGACGATGTTCGTATCATTGTCATAGCACATATAACCGACATTCGTCGAACGATCCAGCACATACGTCTTTACATCTCCAAATGCTTTCTTCGCCGCCTGTTCTCCATATTCCTGTACGAGTGCATCCTGTTGTTCCTGCGTAAGAGGCTGTAACTGTTCCATCTGGGCTATCTGCTCCTGTGTGAGCGTTCCGCTCTGCGCATCCTGCATCATCGCCTGTAATTCTTGCTGTTGCTTTTCAACCGCGTCCTCCACAAGTGTCCTGCCCAGCTCTGTCACAAGCCGGTCATACCGGTTATCCGTAACCGTCTTCAACGCTGTTTCCATATCCGGGGTGACGTCGTCGATAAAATCATCATAAGCATCCGTGTAAATATCATAGGAATCCTGACTTTTCACATAGATTTCCTTATATGCATCAAAGGAAAATCCATCCTCCGGAATGAAGATAAACGCACTGACCCGTCCATTTCCAAGCGTTGTCGTTCCACGCTCAATATTGATATACATCGGTGAATTCACCGTACCGACAACTTTGTATTTCTTGTGTGCAAATGCATCTTTTGTATCCTGCGTATTGCTGTCCGCAATCTCAATTTCCTGTCCGATGATATCCTGTCCCTTGAACTGATATGCATCCACCACACATTCATCGTCCGCTTCCGGCATACGACCATCCCGCAGTTCCAGTGTATTCACATGCTCCGTAATGGACTGTGCGCGCAACACCTTCTCCTTACCATCCGCATCTTCATAGATCATATCCTCGTAGTAAGAGCCATCTGCCGCCAGCACATGCTCCTGCTTCCGCATTTCCTCCACAGCCTCCGTGTCAAAACCAATTGAGGAAAGCAGCCGGAAATCATAGAAGTTATACTCCCGCAGATAGTTATTGCCGGTTTCCACCATGCCCGGCTTTGTCACCTTCAGTCCGGAGAAAAATCCAACGCCCAGCGCAATGATTGCAAGAATTGCCAGGTACCGTCCCATACTCTGTCCAATTGTTCTACGTATATTTTTTCTATATGCCCGCATCTTCTATCACCACTCAATTTCTTCTACCGGTACAATCTGTTCATTCATCTTCACCGAAGCAATCTTGCCACTCTTCACCTTAATGATCCGGTCTGCCATCGCTGTAAGTGCCTGATTGTGGGTGATGATTACAACGGTCATTCCACGCTTCCGGCTGCAATCCTGTAACAGCTTTAAGATTGCCTTACCGGTCTCATAATCAAGGGCACCGGTCGGCTCATCACAGAGCAGAAGCTTCGGATTCTTTGCGAGCGCACGCGCGATTGCCACACGCTGCTGTTCTCCACCGGATAGCTGTGCCGGGAAGTTATTCATACGTTCTTCCAGTCCGACATGGGCAAGCACCTCCGATGGATTCATCGGATCCTTGGACAACTGAGACGCGATCTCGACATTCTCCAGTGCAGTCAGGTTCGGGATCAGATTATAAAACTGAAATACGAATCCGATATCCCGCCGTCTGTACGTCGCGAGCTGTTTCTTGTTGTAATCCGAAACCGCTGTGCCATCCAGATACACCTCTCCTTCAGTCAGGCGATCCATACCGCCAAGGATATTGAGCAGGGTGGTCTTACCTGCCCCCGACTGTCCTACGATGACACAGATCTCACCCTTCCCGATCTCAAAGGATGCATCCTTTAAGGCTTCAACACTGACATCACCGGTCTTATAGGTTTTGCTTACATTCTTAAACTCTACATAACTCATTTGTGTGTTCCTTTCTAATTTATCTGTGATAATTGCAAAATAATTCGATATACCTGAGTATAACATACTGTTTTCCTGCGATATATCAATTTCACGAAGCATATAATGTATTGCAACCAAGAAATACTAACTGTTCCAATCTACAATCTCTCATGCTTCCGCAGCCGCTGCCAATTCGCCATCCCTGGCTCAGTGGCAGCTTGTTTGAACATCGTGTTCAAACACTGCTGTTTTATTTATGGAACATCAAGTATTTCTAAGTTGCAAACATATCATATGCTTCATGAAATGATATATTGAAGGTGAACAATCATGTTATATCTCAATCATATCCAATTCTATTTTGCAATTATATATAACTGATGTTACTTTCCCCAGCTTGCGATTCGAAGTAACACTTCCTTGTCAAGAGGATATGGACAAAGCGCAAGCTTCGCTTTATTATCGGCTACAATGTCAACGACCTGACGGATGTTTTCTTCCGGCAGGATACCACAATCGCTCACCACCTGAAAGAAATCTGCGAATTCATCCACTGAAGCAAATCCAATTGCTGATAACAGATATTCCTGATCTACTGCATCTGCCTCACGAATATATCCCGGCAGGAAATACCCGATTGCAATGCCATGCGGCACGCCAAGCTCATAGGTAATCGCATAGCTTAAACTGTGCGGAATTGTCGTTCCCGTCTGCGCGATCGCCATACCAGCAAGTGTCGATGCCAACAGGAAATTACTGTAATCCTTGTCTGTCATCTCACGCATGCCAAGCAGGGCATCCTTGCTTCGCGCCCAGACCTTTAGTCCCTGGTCAACAAACATCCGGCTGTAATCCGTTGCTGTGGTATTCAGATAGCTTTCGATCATATGACCAAGTGCGTCAATCGCTGTCTGTCCGATGACCTTCTTCGATGCAGTCTTCAGATATTTCGGATCCGCCAATGCAAGCACCGGAAATACACGGTGTGGCAACGACGCCTTTGTCCGCTTCGCATGGACGGTAAGCACTGCGACACCAGTCACCTCTGAGCCGGTTCCACAGGTCGTCGGAATCGTTACAACTGGGAGCGCCTTTGTATGCGCAACATTCTCATACAGGTAATCCGCATCCTTCTCTGGGTTTGCAAGCATAATCGCAATCGCCTTTGCCGCATCCATTGGCGAACCGCCACCGATGGCAATCACGAAGTCCACGCCATTTCGCTTTCCAAACTCGGTCGCTTTCATAACCGTTTCCACAGATGGATTTTCCTCGATCTCATCATACTGCACATGCTTCTTCCCATATGCACCAAGTGCTGCTTCCACATCTGTGAGTGCTCCATTCGCCCGTGCAGAATATTTTCCTGTCACAATGAGCGCACAGCTTCCGTAACCTGCCAGCTCCTCCGCATGTGTTTTTATAGCATCTATCTCCTGATATACTTTTGTTGGTATGTAATATTTCATATTCTGTCTCCAATCATCTGCCTTATTCCGAAGTCTCCTCACAGCGCAGACTTCTAATAATATGTTATAATGGATATCCATATTTTTCAAGCTTTGGTTTGTGAATTGTTTGTGTTTTGCGCAACAAAAAAGACATGACATACATTTTGATGTGTATATCATGTCTTTCTTTTTACTCAAACAATCCCATCAATACATCATAGACTTCCTTCGCCACCGCCAGTTTGTACATTAACCGGCTTGGTTGCTGTGGAATCTCAACAACATACGACCGGACACTACCTTTCAAGCTTATCGCGAAATAAACCTGTCCGGGAACCGATGCATCCGCATTATCCGGATCTGTATTTCCCATCGTTCCGGTGACTCCGATTCCGATGTCCGCACCATACATATTCGCACAGGCGGTCGCCATGGCTTCCGCTGTCTCCTTCGAATACACCGTATACTTATGAATCACCTCTGCGGACACACCCTGCATAATCTTCGTCTCATTGCTATATGTGATGCTCGCACCTTTGAAGATGGCAGATGCCCCTTCCGTATCCGTTATCAACGACGCAATCTGTCCGGCAGTCGCACTCTCCATCGTCGTGATCGACATGTTCCATTCAATCAGAAGTTCTGTCAATTTCCGATAATCTTGACGGATATCCTTCTCCACATATTTTTTCTTAACCGGACGAACCTTCGGTTCTTTCTTCTTGCCTGTTTTTTCCTTTTTTGCATTCTCCTGCTTCTCTGTGTCTGGATTCTGCAAGAGTTTTGCTTCCTCACAATATGGGCAAACTTTGTATCTGTCTCCGTTATAAAAATGATCATTTTCACATTTTCTGATATTCATAATTTTAACCTCGGTTATGTTTATTCATTTAAAAATTATCTTTATTATAACGTAAGTGCAGGAAAATAACCAGAATTTAATATGAAATAAATCATGCTTTTATCTCGTTTATCTTCTCATACAAATTACTTGCCATATCCCCTATAAACTCATATTTGACAATGCGTCTTTTAAATTCATCTCCGATCCACATAGCCATTCTGCAATAATGCAGAGCTTCTTTCTCTCGTCCTGGTATTTTACAAAGCAGTTCCGCTATATTGATACACGTCCAAGCTATAGCAGGATCATTCTCTATAGGCCAAATCTCATTATAGTCCTTTTTTCTAAAAAATAACGCATCCTTCAACAGTTGTTCTGCCAGATCGAGTTGCTGATTTGTTCTTGATAAGAAACTTCCGAGATTATCTTTTAGCCAGGCAATTGTCGACAGAATTTCCCCTTGAGAATGTGGTTGAAACAACATTCCTATTCTTTTAGCATATATAAGGTTACCATAATCCTCCATTATTTTTTCATACTTACTGATTGCAGCTTCGGTAAGTCTTATTATCTCATCCGTCCTTTTACTATCAGAATCTTTTGTTGTCATTTCCATAAATGCAGCCAGAAGTTCTTCTGAAATTGCCTGTTCTATATCTGAATCAGCTTTATTACCTTTCAACAGCTCTTCCGCTTTCTGAATATTTTCATCATCTGCAAATAATCTCAGGTCATAATAATAAGCTGCCTTCACATCTCTGTAGGTCCAGAACCATACTCCCCAGTCATTTGGGCTTGTTAAAATTTCATCGCTACATTCATCTCGCATGAATGCCAGCTTATTCTTTTCTTTTTCAAAGTATTTTTCTTTTTCAAAAACAGCCTTCTCTGCTGCCTCCAGATACATACTGGGTTCAAAACAGACCGGCGCATATATGTGTTCTTTCTGTTTTTTGCTGCCAAACGACTGGGTTTCAACTTTACGGATTGGAATCTGATATCCCTCTTTGTTTGCTCTCGGCAATTCAATATCATACTTTGTTAACAGCTGACGCACACTTCTTATTAATTGTTTAATACGTCTTCCATCCCGTTCTTCATTATAAAAAGTATCATATTCTTTATCATACACTCGCGCAAATAGCTCCTCTTTTGAAGCTCTCCGTCCATCCACGCTTGCTTTTACAATCACCCGCAACGCCTTCTGTCGGTATCCTATAAAATCCCAGGTTGTTTTCTCCTTGTACAAAAAGTGGTTAAGTGATTCTTCAAAACATAAATCATCGCTTAAGTAAATTTTTCTTATCATACTTCTCTCCTTCTTCCGATTGCTCATATTCTAAGTTGTCTAAACTGTTACTACCTGATCCGTCTCAACACAATAACAGCTCAAGCCTCCTCCATTCGCTTTATGTCCATTTCCTGTATCGATATCCATATAAGAATCACCCTTATATACCCGATATGATCCATCCAGATTAAGATTCGTAGTTGGAACATGTCCACATATGATATATTTATCCAGCTTTCTTCGTATTGCAGCTGCACAATCATGAATATCTCCCGATATCAAAAACTGATATTCGTTCTCCTTTACACCTCTCTGTATAGACTCTTCCACATCCATAAATCCATCTTCGCTATATACTAAATAATCTATGTCGATACCTGAATGAACCACTATCGTCTCTCCATATATTGGACTATTCAGTTTTGTGTATATCGGTAAGTTCTTTATAAACTGTTGCAACTCATGTTTTTCAATCTGGGATATCTCATCTACTTCCTGCCTTGTCTTTTGTCCCCCGAATCGGTCCCAGGTTCCTGCACTAAGCGTTCCCTGTAAATACATTTGAAAGAAAAGCTCATGATTTCCTTTCAAGAGAATCACATTATAATCTTCGCTTTGCACCATTCTCTTCACATATTTTAAAAGCCTTAACGGCTCCGCTCCACGATCAACGATATCTCCAACTAAAATCAGCATATCCTGATTATTGTAACCGATTTTATGTAATATGTTTAAAAAACCTTTATAATCCGAATGTATATCTGATATCAAGTAAGTCATAGACTATCATCCTCCCCCACTTTATCTTAACAGTACACTATATAAATTCGTCAGTTCGCTCTATATTCTACTGATAATATAATAAATCATTTGAATTAACTACGCCAGAATATCTTCAAAAGAATCACTCTTCTTCATGGTCATAAATTTGTTTAAATCAACTACATTTTCATTAAAAAGCATGAGTTTCTCTTTCTCGCCATCCCATGGGTATAATCTATCTGCATGAAAGTGCCCCCACGCCCAGCGTCGATAATTCAGTGTTGCTTCAATCTCTCCCAGATACATCTCCATCGTTTTATCTATCTGCGATTGGGCAACTATTGTATGAAATAAATCTCTCGGCTCATAAGCGATAGGACAAGTGTGGGAAATGACCAAATCAAAGATTTTTTCTTTCTCAATAAGCATTCTCCCATAATCCATTTCCTCTTTTGTAAGTTGTTCATTCTCGTACCATGTCCAGTGATTATACAATCGTACCCATTTATCTATGCTGTATGCCCCAGGGATCGACAGTGTTCGGTATCCATCGAACATATAGCTGGCAGGTTTGTCGTCAAGGTACTCGATACTTGGAAACTCTGTTTCTATATATACTGTACCGTTATATTTCTGTCGAATTGTCCATTTATCCGGATACTTATCAACTACATCTGTCACCCGTGCTTCATGGTTCCCCCGGAGGAGGATATAGGTAAATGGAAATCTTGACAAATTCTTCTTGAAATTTGCATCCCGGTTACCAGTAATTGCAAAATTACATCCCACATCGCCAAGAAGGATTATAGAATTCTTACAGGCATCAAGCTCTAATCTATCTCTATTTTGATTATAGAAATATTCAATTGGACCTGACTCTCCATGGATGTCCCCAAGTAAAAACCAATTTTCTCTCATACAGCACCTCCTAAAAGTCCCGACTAAACAACGCAAGATCATTACTTATCAATTGCAAGCCCCTTTACATCGCCTTAAGCTTTATGTGTTTTTCCCTTGTCAAAAAGCAACCTCCAAACTGAATAATTTTATCCTACATCAGCTTAGAGGTTAACATAATTTTTCATAAATTTCATTATGGTCTTAATTACTTTTATTTAAAAATGATGACCACTATCGTACCTTCTATCCCTCCTAGTGATAGAAGCAATAAAAAAAATACACCTATTCCTAAAGATTCAAACAATAACATAATAATCGACATAACAAACAGCCACAGAAATATCACTCCATATGAACATACATATATTCCTATCAGTACTAATAATTCAATTCCAACATTTTTTTTATTATTGATGCTAAAGTAAAAATACACTCCAATTGATTCACAAAATGCAGGGACAACACTACAAAACCATACTATTAATCTTCCAATCATCCCTGACTCTGACTGCCATTGTATCGTTACGTTTTTTCCTACAAAGAAAAAACATATGTATATCAACAAAGCACCAATTAATGCCGCAAGCTTTTTATTAACTAATCTTTCTTTATCTTCTTCCATCTCTATTTTCCCTCGTTATTAATTATTATCATACCTAGGTTTTACCAAATACGCTTTCCTAACACCTCCTCTATATGTAGTTTCCACATCTGCAGTAATTACAGCATTTGTTTTAGTATTATTAATAGAAATATTCTTAGCATATATGGTTATATTATAATTAAAACAATCTCCGTAAAGACTATACCTTGTCTTATTTAAATAATTTATTTGTATTTCTATGTTTTTCCAATCTTCTTTTTTTATAACAATAGTATCTGCATCAATTTTCAAATGAATTTCACGCATTTTATTAGATTTAGATAACGTTTCAAGAATTCTCTCTTTTGTTAAATATTCCCTTATTTCTTTTTCATTTGCTTTTTGAGGGAATCCATTAATTGTTATTTTTAAAGAAATTAATGCCAACACAATTACAATTAATATTTTCCATGTTTTTTTCAACAATAATCACTTCTTTCATATTTTTAACCATTCCTTTATGTGAATATTCTTAAATGTTAAACATACTGTTTCGCTCCCATAATCAAATGCAATAATCTTTTACCATAATCTCTCCTTAACATAATTTCCATTACTTGCTCTATAAGAAAAACGGATAGACGACCCTTTTATAGTATACGAAATAATATTCATCCCACCTGCTGGATCTTTAGGAAATGCTTTTTTCAACTCTGCAAGAAATTTAGGTGCAAGTTCCTCTGCTAAAGCAACACACTCTTCATCACTTTTTAATGCTTGAACTCGATTTTTTTCAAAAGAATAAATTTCTTGTCTACCCCCAAACTCAACATCACTTTCTATTCCGTCTCTTTCAACATTAATATTGAATCCACCTGAAACCCACTCCTTGGTTCGGTTTCTGTCCATTTTTTTTATAGCTAATACAAATTTTTCTTTTTGTGTATTTACTATCTCTTCGGTAATTTTACTCGAAGAAAAAATTTTTTTACACTTTTCTTTTTGTGTATTGAATTCATTTATGTACATAGTCTCATAGTCTCTATCTAATTTGTCATACTTTTCTTTATAATAATTAATTTTTTTGTCAATTATTATCCTATTGTATAATTTACAAAACAATATACATGCTATTATAATCCCTACCATTGTAAAAATCCCTAATAACAGTCCACGAAACATCGCTACTAACTCATCTATTTGATCATCTGTGACGTCATCTACGCACTTTAAAAAACAAACCCCAAACCCTATTACCAAACCAACTATACTACTCCAAACAGGAACTTCCTCCTCATCAATTCTAAAGTCTTCAATTTTTCCTTTTTGGTTTCTAAACTCCTCTTCAAGCTCCTTTTTATATTCTTTTGGGTTCTTATTTACCATTCTCTATATCCTCTCTTTCTGATAATTTTTGTTCTTATAATAATTAATCCACCAAATAAAAATACAAACACACTTATTATTTGAGATGTGGATATCCCCCTATAAATTCCTCGTATCTCATCTCCACGATAAAACTCAATTATAAACCTAAAAAACGAATAACTGATCATATATACTGCTGTTTTCAAACCATAGATTTGCTTATTAACATAATGCATAAAAATATATATCATCAAACAAAATATTGCCTCCACAAACCATGTTGGAAATACATCACATTTTTGATTTGCAACAATATAGCGCACCGCTAGAAATCCATTATAATTTTTCCCATAACAACATCCATTGAAATAACATCCAATCCTTCCAATCGATTGTCCCAAAGGCAAGACACTTACAAACAAATCTATATATTTCCATCTATTATCTATCTTGTGCTTTTTGCAAAATAACGATATTCCAACCAAAGCACCTATTAGCCCCCCATAAAAGACAAAACCATTAAATAAATTAAGTATTTTTTTATGACCTTGTATTACTTTGGTGAATAAATAAAGCGTTTTCCCTCCTATGCACGCAAAAATCAAGCAAGGTAGAAACATTTTAACCATATTAATCAATTCTGGATATTCGATTTGTTCTATATAGACCAATGCAAGAAAACATGCCTCAATAGCAATTAAAAGTACAAAAGGAAAAACCATTAAATTGATAAAACCTATTTTAATTACTGGTAGCATAACTAATCCTCTCTACAAAAAAGGGATGAATGTATATTAATGTTCACATTCATCCCTTCGTCCTATGGATTACTTTCTTGTAAAGTACCCACTACATCCATTCGAACTTTCGTAAGGATAATAGTATGCCTTATTTCTTGTACACCAGATTTTTCCACTGCTGTCTCCACCAGGTTCAGACCATCCGCAGTCTCCACAACAATACGCACAGCATGTTCCCTCACTTAATTTTACTGTTTTCTTTTCCTCCATAACGTTTTTCTCCTTTCTCTTGTACTTTATACATAAACAAAGATCTACAAAAATCTTTGTACATGTAACATATTCTCTAACATATTTTATCTATAACACTTACCCCACATTGATATATACTGTTACTTTTAATTAAATACATATAAAATGTTTTTCTCACAACTAATGGAAAAATAACATACTCAAGGCTATTCTCTTGTAATATTTTTCTTGCATAATGTATATCCGCATATGATAACTCATTTACATCTTCTGGATGACTATGTATGATCCCCGCAAACTCAATATCATCTTTTAACCATTGCGCTAATATTGTATTTATTTTTTCTACATTAGGGACATATCTATACTGGTTTATATCTGCATTATCATCATAGAAATATTTGCATATTATTCCATTTTTCCTCCCTAACACTCCGCCTGTTTCAGGAGGCTGAGCTGCAATTGTATCCAATATTTGGTCATATACTTCTTTTGTCATCAAAATATTTCTATTACTCATCACTCCTCTTTTTCACTATCCCCATTACCTCTCTAAACTTCTTTTGTCTTCTATCATTAATATCATCTGCTTTCGTCCGGAATTGTTGATATTCTGTCGGTCTTCCCGCCTCTTCACTCTTATGAAGAAGCTCCTCAATTGCTTTTATCTCTTCCTCCGCGGACTCTTTATTTACAGAAGACTCTTCTTGATTACACTCTATTTCCAATTTACGGATACGTATTTCAAGCATACGTATATAATTGATTAACAGATCCGTCTTTTCGTTCAGACTTTGCGTGTCTACTTCCAGAATATCAATTGACTCTTTCATATTCCATATATTTACATCTTCCTCTGGATCAAAGTCACATGCAATCTCTGACTCTGTTTTTCTTGGAATAATCATTGCCCTCAACAGTATAAATAGCAGTAATGCATAGGTATGATCCGCTACAAGAGAATCACATCTGTCATACGGCTTCGTACATCCTACTCCGATCTGCCATACAGTTAACATTACAAACATAATAGTTACCCAGCGTAAAATATTCACTCTGCTTGCAGAATACTTCGATGTACACTTTACCGCAACTGCTGAAAAGACAATATTCACAGCAAGCATTCCCAATAAAATCATAAAGGAATAGGACTGAAACGCCGACATACCAGAATCCATGTACTGCATATATAAGCTATGGAGTTTCAAAGTAAATCCATCTTCACCCGCCATGCCTAAAAGATTAAACACAATAGCCCAACAAAAGATTGCTATGATTGCTATCCATATAAATACTAAAATATTATATTTTAGAGAACCTTCTTTTTTAGTAATGCACTGTACAAATGCAGCAATTATTATCGAGAGAAAAATAAGCAATATAAATAAATACTGTAATCTATCTTCAGGCATTTGAAATCTATAGAAATCATTTGTATACTCCGGTTTTTGATACAATGTTAATACATAAACCAATGCCATGCTGATAAAGCTTACTAACGCAAGATAACCCTGATAATTTATTTTATTTTCAAATAACGGAAATGCAAAAACACCAAGAGCAATCACACTGCCTGCACAGCAAATGATTGCCATATCCGGATGACCTGTGGGAATTGCAATGGCTAACAACGCTGCTACAATTGGTAACAAAATGCCTGCGCCTATAATCGTACAGATTCTATACGACGCTGATTTTTTTAACTTTTTTTCATGACTCTTTATGAATTTATCTGCCAACCACTCATATGGGATAAGCATAAGGATGATTCCAAGAACAATACAACCTATGTTTCTATTTATTACCCACTTGAGAAAGTCAGTCTCCACACGTTCCCCTGTAGATTCTAGAATCGGGAGATTACAAAACATCACATATTGACTTGCTATATATACCATCACAGCCAGAATTCCAATTACAATTGCCTTGATCTTATAAGTTCTCGTTGTTATTTGTTCCTTATTATCCATGTATTCTCTCCTTTGTCTTTATCACTCCAGAATCTTCCTCAACTCCCCATAATACCTCCGGCTCACTGGAACCTCTATCTTCCCACACTTTATAGATGTTCGGCTTATTTTCGATATATCTGCCATGCGAACCATAAAACTCTGATGCACGCGGACAAATCCATTATTGACCAGTTTCTCCTCAATATCGGAAATCTTCGAATAAAATGTCATCTCTCCACACCCCAGATGCAAGACGATTTTCCGTCCTCTGCTCTCTACATATTCTATAGATGCAATCGGGATTGTCCTCTTTTTCCGATTGATAATTGTCTCCAAATAACGGTCATTTTCCCTTACTGACTCCACATTATTTTCAACCATATTACACACTCTCTCCTAAATGTTTTATCCTTCGCAAATCTATTTATTTTTACATAAATAATCTGTCATTTTTTACATAATATCACATAAATTTTTGTTTTTTTGCGTTCATGCATAATTGGTGCGTATTCCGTCAAAATTGGTTTTTTTGCCTGTTTTTACTCCTCTTTTTTGCTCTGTTTATACACCTGATTGATCCCCGTAGACGCAAATCCAGACATAATCCCAACTGAAATCGCCGTAATAATATCTTCCGCTGGAAAGCTTTTCATCACATACATGGCAGGCACTGCAACGATTCCTCCCACGATGCCGACAATCACCGGAATTGTCTTATCGTTGATCTTCTTGCTCGCCTTACACCCGATTCCAACCAGATAACAAATGATCACAATCGGCAGCACCGTTACATAACTTGAAATATCCATCTTTTCTCCGCAAACATTCTCTTATACTATTTCTATGTCACGTCCGTTCAGTTTGACAACAAAACAATCTGCTATTGAGATATTTTCTTATGTAACCGTAGAAAATATATTTGACGCTCATTTCGGACAACTATATAATGAACTTGATTTTAGAAACACCATGAACAACAGCATAGAAATATAAATCTGCAAATTACACATTTCTTGAAAAGGAGATTATAAAAATGATAAAAATAGATTTAATTACCGGATTCTTAGGTTCCGGCAAAACAACTTTTATAAAAAAATACGCCACCTACTTGCTGCAACAGGGAATGAACATCGGCATCCTCGAAAATGATTTTGGAGCCGTGAATGTTGATGCCATGCTGTTGCAGGATATCTTAGGGGATCACTGTACATTGGAAATGGTTGCAGGTGGCTGTGATGCCGACTGCCACCGCCGCCGGTTCAAGACGAAGCTGATCGCTATGGGCATGTGCGGCTACGATCGTGTCCTTGTAGAGCCATCCGGTATCTTCGATATGGACGAATTTTTCGATGCATTACACGAATCCCCCCTCGACCGCTGGTATGAAATCGGAAATGTAATTACCATCGTAGATGCCGATCTGGAACAGACATTATCCCAATCTTCCCGTTATCTTCTCGCGTCACAGGTAGCACAGGCTGGTGCCCTTTTATACAGTCATGTTCAGGAAGTAAGCTCGGAGAAACTTATCTCTACCAAAAACTATGTAGACCAATCCTTTGAGATTCTCCATACTGAAAAGAAACCAACTCCTTCTATTACAATAGAAAAAAACTGGGATGATTTAACCGATGCAGATTTCAAAGCCATCCTTTCCTCTGGCTATCATTCCGCAGATTACGCCAAATTATGGTTTGATGATAAGAAAACATACGACAGCTTATATTTTATGAATATGGATTTCACAGAAGAATTTCTGAAAGAGTCCTGCGCAAAAATCTTAAATGATCCTGCATGTGGAAAAGTATTTCGAATCAAGGGATTTCAGAAACTCTCTGATGGATCGTGGATTTCCCTCAACGTTACGCATCAAAAAGCAGAAATTCAGCCAATTCCAAATGGTCAGGCAATCTTAATCGTCATTGGAGAAGGACTGAACCAGGCAGCCATTGAAGGGTATTGGGGAAAGTCAAATATTTAATTCTGTTTTCATAATTTCTGCACACCTTTTGCACACCTAAGTGATTTTTAACCATAAAAAAACGGCGGAAACCCCTTGATTCTACGTGGTTTCCGCCGAATAAAAAAAATGCCCAGAGCCGGAATCGAACCAGCGACACGAGGATTTTCAGTCCTCTGCTCTACCAACTGAGCTATCTGGGCATTTGGTCTGTGAACTGTTGTGCATCACAGGCCTTATAATAGCATATTGATTGTTTGAATGCAAGTAATTTTTATGATTTTTGCGAAAAAAGAGAAAATTATAACAAAAATTTATTTTATCTTGCCATAAGGTAGATTTTTTCCATATCTCTCATATTGAGCTGTTTAAAGACTCCAATGGTGCGAGTGTCCTCAAAACTGCATTTGAATGCAAGATCATGAATTTGCTGATCTGTGAGATCCAGACCCAGTTCATGTAAACTGGTGGGTATTTCTACAGACCGGAAGAAATTTTCCATTGCTTCAATTCCTGCAAGGGCTGTTTCTTTATAATCAGTTCCACATGGAATGTCAAATACATTGGTGGCAAACTGAGCAAAACGTTCAGGGTTCACCTCGTAGACGTATCGTGGACAGCTTCCCCAGATAGCTGCCAGACCTGCTCCGTGAGTTACATTGTAGACACCTCCCAGTTCATGTTCAAGCTGGTGGCATGCCCAGTCACCACCACCTGTACCGCATCCGGTCAGACCGTTGTGGGAAAGGCTTCCTGCCCACATAATTTCTGCCCTGGCGCTGTAATTGTCTGGTTCTTTCATAAGAATACGGGCATTGTAAATGACTGTCTGCATCAGAGCTTCGCTGATACTGTCTGTAATCTCCATAGTTTCAATATTTACAAAATATCGCTCCATGGTGTGCATGAGGATATCCACACAGCCGCTCTCCGTCTGATACTGCGGAAGGCTGTAGGTAAGCTTCGGGTTCATCAGGGCAAATTTCGGACGGCAGAGATCGCTTCTGGTGCTTCCCCGCTTCAGCCGTCCGTCCTCTTTGCTTCGCTG